>Ga0118677_10000031_pt1 | contig 143810 bp, 103 predicted proteins | sample AliMusrvi5mmetaG_FD_86154 | JGI IMG/M metagenome (GOLD analysis project Ga0118677, IMG submission 86154) | reverse complement strand
TTTTCATATGTTTAATTTTAAGCATGTTCCGATGTTGAAAAAGGCTATTGAATGACCAGTTTGCGGGCTTCGGTCCCGTTTGAGGTCCGGATTTTCAGGATATAAATGCCGGCAGTGAGCGAGCCCACCGCGATTTCCATCCTCGCCGGATCGTGGAACCTGTTCTCAAGACATTGCTCTCCGCGGATATTGGCAATTGTTACCGTGACATCCCCGATGAGCTTTCTTTCGCTGGTGATGGTGACCTTGGTGGAGGCCGGGTTTGGGAACAAGGTGAAAGCCCGATTTTCAGCCAGGGGAGATTGAACGGAGACCAGTCCGCCGCCGTTCGTGGTGCGCAGGATGGCCCCGTCAACACCAACCGCAACGCCGGTACTGTCGCTGGCAAAACAGATGGAATAGATATTGGATGGAACGCCGCTGGCCTGCGCGGTCCAGGTCGCCCCGCCGTCGATGGTTTTGATGATGGTTCCCGCTGCAACACTGGAATTTGTCCCGGCAATATACCCGGTATGCGCATCTGTAAAGAAAACCGAATTCAGTTCAAGATGCATCGAAAAAGGGAGGTCGTTCCAGGTCGCCCCGCCGTCGGTGGTTTTGACTACGGCACCCAACCAGCTTTGCGCTTTATTGAATCCAACAGCATACCCAGTATTGGCGTCGGGGAAAAAGACGGAAGACAAACCCAGGGTGGATGAAATGGTTGTGGTGGTCCAGGTGGCCCCGCCATCGCTGGTTTTCAGGATATCACCCGAACCGTTGCCCATGGACCAGATGCTTCCACCCACCGCAACGCCGTTATGGACATCGGTAAAATACATTGCGTTGATTGCGTAACTCAGCCCGCTCACAACCTGGCTCCAGGTTGCACCGGCATTCGTGGTTTTCATGATATACCCGTTGGAACCCGACCCGTCGCACCCTGCCGCATACCCGGTACTTGCATCGGGAAAGAACAGGGAGGTGAAGCGGAAGGTTGTCCCGGTGTTGAGGGTTGTCCAGGTATTTCCGCCTGTATAGGTTTTCAGGATGATCCCGCTGTCGCCCGCCGCGTAACCGGTATTGGCATCGGTGAAAAAGACAGAAAAGAACATTTCGGTACTGGTGTTCGGGAGCGTCATCCAGGTGGCCCCGCCGTCGGTGGACTTGAGAAAGATGCTCGGGGGTTGCGGGTATTTATTGCCCACGGCATAGCCAACGTTTGCTGTCGGAAAACAAACGGATGACAACGAATTGCAGGTAACGGCATCCGACAATGAAATCCAGCTGGCCCCGCCGTCGTAGGTTTTCAGCATGGTTCCGTAGAACCCCACTGCATACCCGGTGTTGCTGCTGGTAAAGAACAGGTCGTAGATTTTTTTATTGGTCCCCGCAGGTAACGTATTCCAGGTCACCCCACCATCGGTCGTTTTTTGCAGGTTCCCGTTGTTTCCCGACACATAGCCGGTGGAGGCACTGGTAAAAAAGACACTGTGGAGCGGACCTGCCGACGAACTCACCATGACGTTCCAGGTGGCTCCCCCGTCGGTGGTTTTGACAATTGACCCGTGATTGTTACCGGCGTCACTTCCAACCGCATACCCTGTGTTCGCGTCGGGAAAGCTGACCGACTCCAGCGCAAAACTGGTGCCACTGATCATAAGATTCCAGGTTGCACCGCCATCGCTGGTTACCAGGATGGTACCCCCGTCTCCCACCACGATGCCGTGGCTGGCATCGATGAAACGGATGACATACAGGCTCCAGTAGTTGCCGCTCGGCTGCGAGGCCCAGGATATTCCACCATCGACGGTTTTGAAGATGAAATAGGCCCCCACTGCAAACCCGGTATTCGCATCGAGGAAGAATACCGACGAAAGGTCATGACCCGTCGTGTTTGGCAAAGCGGTCCAGGTGGCGCCCGCATCGGTGGTTTTCAGGATGGAAGGTCCGTCACCCACGGCATAGCCGGTGCTGGCATTGGGGAAATGCATTCCCGACAGGTAGGAGGTCGAGCCGGTCGGGAGGATGCTCCAGGTGGCCCCCCCATTAACGGTCTTGATGATGGTGCCGTTATTTCCCATGGCATAACCTGTGAGGGCATCCATAAACTGGACGCCGAAAAGGTGGTTGCCCTGCGGCAGCGGGTTCTGCCATGTCCACTGGGCAAAAGAACACAGCAAGCTCATCGCGAAAATGACGGAAATACTTAACTTTTTCATATGGGTTTTATTTTGAGGAAAGAAATTGTCCTGGGTGGGCTTTAGAGGCTAAGTATCTGATATAATGAACGAAATGACAGATAACATATTGTCCATACTAATATAGGAAATTTTTAGGTGTATAGGCAAGAAAAAATTCAAATTACTTTCATGGCAGTGTGGAGCGTCCGGAAACGTGGTTTTTACTGTAAATTTCCTAATTTTACAGTGAATTAGCACGATATGTTTTTCGATTTTATTAAGGACCTGCGGAGAAGGGATCACAAGCCCCGGTTTGGCGGGCTTGACATTCTCAAATATATTGGCCCCGGCCTCCTGGTCACGGTTGGTTTCATCGATCCGGGCAACTGGGCTTCCAACATCGCGGCGGGATCGGTGTTTGGATATGAACTGCTTTGGATGGTCACCCTTTCGACGGTCATGCTGATCATTCTCCAGCACAACGTGGCCCATCTTGGTATTGCGACCGGCTTATGCCTGTCGGAGGCAGCCAACAAACACACCCCGGTGTGGATTTCGCGTACCGTGCTGATTTCGGCGATGGGGGCCTCCGTCTCCACCTCGCTTGCTGAAATACTGGGCGCGGCGGTTGCCCTGAATATGCTGTTCAACATCCCGATCCCGGCGGGGGCGATCCTTTCGTTTGTATTTGTGGCCATCATGCTGCTTACCAATTCGTACCAGAAGATTGAAAAGTTCATTATCGCCTTTGTTTCCATCATCGGCCTTTCGTTCCTTTATGAACTGACGCTTGTCGATGTCAACTGGGTAGCAGCCGGCATCGGCTGGGTGAAGCCCTCCATCCCTGCCGGGTCGATGATCATCATCATGAGCGTGCTGGGAGCGGTGGTGATGCCCCATAACCTGTTTCTCCATTCGGAGATCATCCAGAGCCGCCAGTGGAACCTCGAAAATGAGAAGGTGATCAAGCGGCAGCTCGATTTCGAGTTGTTCGACACCCTCTTTTCCATGATCATTGGGTGGGCCATCAACAGTGCCATCATCCTGCTCGCCGCAACAGCATTTTTCACACATCATACAGTGGTGAGCGAACTTCAGCAGGCCGAAAGCATCCTGAAACCCCTGCTGGGCAACCATGCCGCCGTGGTTTTCGGGGTGGCATTGCTTTTTGCCGGCATCGCCTCGACCATCACTTCGGGGATGGCCGGGGGGAGCATCTTCGCAGGTTTGTTCGGCGAACCTTATGACATTCACGACAGCCATTCACGGCTTGGGGTGATCATTTCACTGGTGGTTGCCCTGCTGATCATCTTCCTGATCAGGGATCCATACCAGGGACTGATCATTTCGCAGATGGTGCTGAGCATCCAGCTGCCATTTACCATTTTCCTGCAGATTTACCTGACCTCCTCGCCAAAGGTAATGGGCAAATATGTCAACACCCTTACCACAAAGGTCATGCTCCTTATCGTCGGGGCTGTGGTGATCTTCCTGAACATAAAATTACTGATCAGTCTCTTCTGAAAACCTTACCTTTGCCCTTCCAAACAGCGGCCTGAGCCTGAATGATGACACCCGGAAAAAAAATCTTCCATGCAATTCTGAGAACAACAGGTTTCATCCTGGCGGTTCTCCTGGTTTTGGAACTGGTCCTTTATTTCCTGGTACCCGTCTATGATTTTCCTGCCCCCCGGCCTTTTTCAGGTGAAAAACTCTACAATCCATACCAGGGGATGGACAGCACATGCTGGAGGAAAGCCAATTTTCACTTTCACACCCGCGCCTGGGGCGGGCTGACGAGTGGCCGGCACAACTCCAACGAGGACTTTTACCGTACCTATAAAGCCATGGGCTATGACGCCCCCCAGATTTCAAACTATATGTCGATTGATGAATCGTTCAGGGATTCAGCATTTTACGTTCCCGGGTACGAGCATGGTTTTGGCATCAGGAAAAAGCACCAGATACTGATCGGTTCGCACCGTGTGCTGTGGCTCGACTATTCCCTCGTCCAGAACCTGAACCACAAGCAGCATATGCTCAACCTGCTCAGACCCGATAACGACGTGGTGGGGATCGCGCATCCCGACTGGGAAGGCGGGTACAGCCTGGCCGACATGCAAATGCTCTCGAATTACGACCTCGTGGAGGCGCTCGACCATAACTGGCGGTCGCTCCCGCAGTGGGATGCCGCCCTGTCGGCCGGCCGGCCGGTCTATATCCTGGCCGACGACGACGCGCACAATATAAGCGACCCATACGAGATTCAGCGGATGTGCACCTTCATCAACAGCCCGGGAGTTCATGGCGCAGACCTTGTCAAAGGGCTGAAATCGGGAATGGCCTACGGTGCCGACATTTACATGGGAACCAATGAGACCTTCGCTGAAAAAGCAGTTCATGCAAAATCGATGCCTGTCGTCAACTCGGTGAGGGTCGCAGGGGATACCCTGTGGGTTGCCGTTAGCGGAAAGCCGCTGAAAATGACCTTTATCGGCCAGGACGGTGAACTGAAAAAGATTGTGAGGCTTTCAAATCGTGCATGGTACAAATTCAAGGCCGAAGATACCTATATTCGTACCGAGATCGTATTTTTAAAATACCATAAATTTCCGGCCGTAGGGCAGGGGACTGTTTTTTACCTGAACCCCGTATTCAGGTACGACGGCCAGCCTCCTTCAAATCCTTTGCTTGCCGAGATCGACTGGCCAAGAACCTGGATTCAACGGGTCCTCGGACTCGGTTCGCTGGCGACATTGATCCTGGCAGCAGGGTTTATCAGATGGAAGAAAAAATTATAAATTAAAAATTAAAAAATTACGCCATTCATTCGTCACTCGTCACTCGTCACTCGTCATTATAAATCGTAAATCCAAAATCGTAAATCGTATATCCTAAATGGTTTCTCCCCGCCGCACTTACCTGGCCTTTTACATTCTCCTTGCGCTTTCGGCGCTGTTCAGGGGGTTTGTCGCCGGGTTCATCGAACTGGGGAATGACGAGGTTTATTACCTCACCTATGCCCGGTTCCCGGCACTGAGCCATTTTGATCATCCCCCGATGGTGGGGCTGGTCATCCAGTTTTTTACCTTCAACCTGGCATATGACAGCGAGTTTTTCGTACGGCTTGCCGCGGTGGTATTCGGGACCCTCAGCACGGGCCTCATGTTCCTGATCGGGAAGCAGATCAGGAACCCGCTCACCGGCCTTTATGCCGCCCTGCTTTACACCGCTTCGTTTTACGGGTTTATTCTCAGCGGGACTTTTATGCTGCCCGATGCCCCCCAGGTATTTTTCTGGCTGGTAACGCTATACCTCCTCCTCCTGTCATTACCGGACAGGGAGATGGTTAAGAAGAGCAGGAATTTCCTCCTGCTCGCAGCAGTCACCGCCGGGCTGGCCCTGCTCTCAAAATACCATTCGGTCTTCCTGCTTACCGGGGTGGTGGCCTATGTTTTATTTTATCAGAGGGGCTGGCTCAAAACCAGGGAATTTTACTTGTTTTTTCTCATTGTCGCCCTGATATCAGCACCCATTTTTTTCTGGAATATTGAGAATAATTTCATCAGTTTTACCTTTCATGAAAGCAGGATCTCGTTAACTGAATCGGGGCTGCGGCCGCAATTTTTCCTCACCGAAATCGTCGGGGAGTTTTTATACAACAACCCGGTCAACATGGTAATCCTCATTGCAGCCCTGGTTGCTGTGTGGTTCCGCAGGCGTTTCCTGCTTGAGAAACCCTGCCTGCGCATCCTGTTATGGACGAGCATTCCGCTGATCCTGGTTTTCCAGTCATTTTCGCTTGTCAGGAGCACGCTGCCACACTGGACCGGCCCGGGGTACCTCGGGCTGATCTTCATATCCGCGGCCTTCCTGGAGGAACGGAGGGGAAATTCATCAAAACCGGGGCTTATCCCCTGGCCGCTCACGGCGGCGCTGGCCCTCATGCTCGCCATCTCGGTGACAACCATCGGACAGATCCGGTACGGGTGGGTGCCCCTGAAAAAATGGCATGCGGCCGACCCGTCGCTCGACATGACCGGGTGGGAACAATTGGGAACAAAATTCGATTTGCTTGCGAAATATAATGAGGATCACGGACTCATCGGGAAGAATGCCCCGATCGTCACCTTCCGGTGGTTCCCGGCAGCCAATTTCGATTATTATCTTGGCCGCAGGATCAGCAAACCTGTTTACGCGCTCGGAACCCTCGAACGAATTCACAAGTATCATTGGATCAACAGAATAAACGGCAATCTCCGCAAAGGGTCCGACGCCTGGTTTATTTCCCTGAGCGATGATTACGAAGATCCGGTTGCGTTGTATGGCAGTCTTTTCATGGGTATCGTTCCCACCGACACACTATATATAACCCGGGGCCGCGACACCGTTCGCAGGGCCTTTGTTTTCAGGATGACGGATCTGAAAGAGGAGATGGTTTTCACCGGCAGGATCGACTGATACCCGGTACCGGGATTCCATTATTCCCTGACAAGCCTGGTCTGCAGTTCACCAAAAATTGTCCTGAGCACTGCAATATAGACCCCGGGAGGAGAGGCTGAGAGGTCAATTTCTGTAATAATGCCTGCGGAGTTCTTTTCCATGATCAGGTTTCCCCTGAGATCATAAACCTCGACAGCCATCACCCGCGACCCCTTCAGACGGAAACGGGACCCGCCCGGGTTTGGAAAAACTTCCACGGCGGGAAGCAGTTCATGAACGATATTCCTGATCCCGTTGGTGTTGAGGTCGTGCAGGTTTTTTACTGAATACCAGATGTTTAGGAACCCGTTCCGGGTGTCGCCCCAGGCGGCATGAACCGTATCGCCTGCCACTTCCAGTGCCATGAAGTCGTTTCCATTCTGGCTCAGGACATCATGATATGCCGAAAGGGTATCCGATATCCGGAAATTTGCCGAGAAACCGGTCGAATCTTTCCATCGCATGGTTCCCCAGATTTCAGAAGCTTCGGCATAACCTGTCCCCGGGCTGTTGCGCCGGTCACGCCATGCAGCAACGAAATTACCCGTCGCATCAAAACTGCTCCAGACCAGGTCCTGCATCTTGCCATTGCGCCGGGGGTCGGAATTCAGTCTTAGCGGGCTGCTCCATGAAACTCCGCCGTCAGGCGATTCGCTGAAAAAAACATCCAGGTCGCCGAAGGTTGAATTCAGGAAAACGAATGCCAGGTGATGCGGATTCACGGGATCGGCGGCAAGATGCCCCCCGGCCTTGGCCAGCGTGTCGGTGATGCCGGTGTTTGAATAGAGCGCCCCGTGGTATGTAAAACCGGCACCATCATCGGCGGATTCGGCGTGGATGAATCCCGGCAGGATATTCTGGGAAACAACCCAGCTCGGGTAAAGGCAGTGAAAAACCCCGTCGGATGAAACGGTCGGGGCGGCCATGGGTGCTTTGATGTAACCGCCTACGAGATAGCCCGGCCCGTCAATATACCGCCAGGCACCCCAGGTCAGCCCTTGGTCGGAAGAGGCTGTGAAATAGGGCCGGTTCGGCGGTGCGACCCACGGGGCCGGCTTGGAGGTGACATAAAGGTGGTTGTTGACCGGGTTAATGCAAAGCCAGGGACGGTCAATCGGTTTTTTGGAGCCATCGGCACCGGCATCCAGGATTTTGGATGTGAAATTCCAGGTAAGCCCCCCGTCGGCCGATTTTACCAGGTAGATGCCCCCGTTGTCGGGTGCCTCCTGGTAATCAATGTAACAGGCATAGAGGTTGCCTTTGTTGTCGAATGCCAGGGACGGATCGGCCGAATGAAAAGAGGGGGAAAAGTGGGGAAGAAGTACCGGGCTGCTCCAGGTCCTTCCCCCGTTGAATGAAACAATCGTCTTGATTGAAAGCAGGAACCCGGGCTGGTACCCCATCCATGCCACCACGACATGATGCGGGTTGACCGGGTCGATGGCCATACAGGGTTCCCCGTCAAAAACAGATCCATTGGAAATATTCGCATTCTGCGCAAAGGCAGCATCCGCCATCAGGAAAGCGATCCCGGCAAATATGCCGAAAAAAATCCCTGAAACAACCCTCCGCGACAAAAAACGACCTCCTGGCATTTTAAAAATTCAATGTATCAATCCTCACATCCCCAAATCTCCACATCCCCAAATCCTCTCATTTCGGTCCTGTCATCTTCCGGGGGTCGACGATCCTTGTGAACTCCTCATCTGTAAGCAAACCCAGCTGGAGGGTGGCTTCCCGCAGGGTGAGATGTTCCTTGTGCGCTTTCTTGGCGATTTTAGCCGAGTTGTCGTACCCGATATGGGGATTGAGCGCGGTAACGAGCATCAGCGAGTTTTCGAGGTTCTTATTGATGGCAGCCATGTTTGGCTCGATACCCACGGCACAGTTGTCGTTGAAGGAAACACATGCATCCCCCAGGAGACGGGCTGATTGCAGCACATTCGAAATGATGAGCGGCTTGAAGACATTCAGCTGGAAGTGACCGCTGATGCCGCCGATGTTAACGGCCACATCGTTGCCGAGCACCTGGGCGCACACCATGGTCATCGCCTCGGGCTGGGTCGGGTTGACCTTGCCCGGCATGATGCTCGATCCGGGTTCATTTTCGGGCAGCATGAGTTCGCCGATGCCGCACCGTGGACCGGAGGCCAGCAGGCGGATGTTGGAGGCGATATGCATCAGGCTGACGGCCAGTGTTTTCAAAGCGCCGGAAGTTTCAACCATGGAATCGTGCGACGACAGGGATTCAAATTTATTCGGTGCCGTAATGAACGGAAGACGTGTAAGCGCAGCAATTTTTTCAGCAACCAGCACGTCATAGCCTTTTGGGGCGTTGAGGCCGGTTCCGACTGCGGTTCCCCCGAGGGCCAGCTCTGACAGATGTACGAGGGTGTTTCTTATTGCCTTCATGCCATGGTCGAGCTGTGATACATAACCCGAAAATTCCTGGCCGAGGGTAAGCGGTGTCGCATCCATCAGGTGGGTGCGGCCGGTTTTTACAATCTCCCTGAATTCATCCGATTTCTTTGCCAGCGTGTTCCTGAGCAGTTCAACACCCGGGAGGGTGGTCCCTGTAACCACCTGGTAGGCAGCGATGCTCATGGCGGCCGGGAAGGTGTCGTTTGATGACTGCGATTTGTTGACATCGTCGTTTGGATGGATCACGGTTTTCTCCTCGCCGCCCAGCACGCCGCCGTTGAGAACGTGCGCCCGGTTGGCGATCACCTCGTTGAGGTTCATGTTGGTCTGGGTTCCCGATCCGGTTTGCCAGATGACGAGGGGGAACTGGTCGTCGAGTTGGCCGGCAAGGATCTCGTCGCACACCCTGACAATCAGCTCCTTTTTGGCTTCGGGCAGCACCCCCAGGCCGGCATTCACCATGGCGGCCGCTTTTTTGAGGATGGCCATCGCGCGGATCACCTCTTTTGGCATGGATCCGGGCTCCCCGATTTTAAAATTGGTCAGCGAACGCTGGGTCTGTGCGCCCCAGTATTTATCCATGTCGACCTCGATGGGTCCCATGGTATCCTTTTCGATGCGTGTCTTCATGGTGGATATGTTTGATAATGTTCTGAAGTCAGGATAAAAGAGGGTTGATATTTTCAACCGGATCGCCGATGACCGCACGGTAACCAGTCTCAACGATCGGACGCTGCAGCAGTTTCGGATGCTCAGTGATGATCCGGATCCATTCGTGATCTTCGAATTGTTTCCCCTTGAGGTTTTGTTTGTAGTAATCCTCCTGGGTCCGTAAAACCTCCCGGGGCTTTTTATTCAGCTTGATCAGCAGGGTCTCCAGTTCCTTGTCCGTCAGCGGGTTTTTCATGTACTCAACCACCTCGACCGGCTTCCCCGACGCCTTCAGGTATTCCAGCCCTGCCCGCGATTTTTTACATTGGGGGTTGTGATAAATCTTAATCATATCAGATTTACAATTTACGATTTACGATTTCGCTACCTCGCTACCTCGCTACCTCGCTACCTCGCTATTTATTTAACTGTTTCCCCCAAACTCCATCAGGTAAGCCTTGATGAATTCGGTGAGGTCGCCGTCGAGCACAGCCTGGGTATCGGAGGTTTCGAACCCGGTGCGGAGGTCCTTCACCATTTTGTATGGATGAAGCACATAGCTTCGTATCTGGCTGCCCCATTCTATCTTTTTCTTGCCGCTTTCAATCACCGTGATCTTTTCGCGTTGCTTGCGCAGTTCGATCTCGTAGAGCTGTGATTTGAGCAGTTTCAGCGCTTTTTCACGGTTCTGCCCCTGCGATCGGGTTTCCTGGCATTCGATCACGATCCCCGAAGGTTCATGTTTCAGCCTGACGGCCGTTTCCACCTTGTTGACGTTCTGCCCGCCCGGGCCGCTGCTGCGGAACGTATCCCAGCTGATGTCGGCGGGGTTGATCTCGATCACGATGTCGTCGTTGATGATGGGGTAGGCGTATACTGAGGCAAAGGAGGTATGTCTTTTATGGTTTGAATCGAAGGGTGAAAGCCTGACCAGCCGGTGAACGCCATTTTCTCCCTTGAGATAACCATAAGCGTAATCCCCGTCAAATTCAAGGGTTACCGATTTGATCCCGGCAACGTCGCCTTCCTGGTAATCGACCTCGGAGATTTTGTATTTACTCCGTTCACCGTAGCGCAGGTACATGCGCATGAGCATCTGCGCCCAGTCCTGCGATTCGGTACCCCCGGCTCCCGAGTTGATCTGCACGATGGCGCCCAGTTTGTCTTCCTCGCCGCTCAGCATGTTGCGGAACTCAAGGTCTTCAATATGGCGGAGGGTTCCCTGGTAATGGGCCTCCACCTCTTCCTCGGTTGCGTCGCCCTGGATAAAAAAATCCCACATGACCTTCAGGTCATCATTGCCGGCAACAGCGGTTAAAAATGCATCGGTCCAGAGTTTTTTATCACGGATGGCCCGGAGCGCCTGCTCTGCAGCCTTGGGGTTGTTCCAGAAGCCGGGGGCCTGCGACAGTTGTTCCTCTTCAGCTATCTGGGAAAGTTTCTTATCGATGTCAAAGGTACCTCCTCAAGACATCGAGTCTTGTCTGAAGGTCTTTCAGTTGTTCCTGTGCGATCATGTCAAATTTTAAGTTCGTTGAGTATTGCGATGGCAAGTTCGGTTTCAAAACCTTTGCCAATGACAAAATTGATAATTTTTTCGCGGATGTTCAAGTTTTTTCCTGTTTTTATTTCGGTATGTTTTTTTATGATGAGTTCCCGGAGGGTCTGCAGGTATTCCTCTTCATGGATCACCGACATCGACTCCTGTATTATTTGCCCGGGCATGTTGCGGATCTTCAGTTCGTACCTGATCCTGATCCGCCCCCATTTGTTGTGACGGAATTTTCCCCCTGCAAAGAGCCCTGCGTATCGTGCATCGTTGATAAAACCGTTTTGTAGCAGGTGTTTCATGGTCTTTTCCCTAATGGCGGGAGGGATCTTCCATTCTGCCATTTTCTGCATGACATCATGGCTGCACCGCTCCTGGTATGCACAATATCGTTCAAGTTTCTGCTCAAAGAATGCAGCCGGGTCATCCGGTAGTGGGGACTTTGCCATAAACGGGGAAAACGGGGATTGTCATACGAAGATAATAATAACTTTGCATCAAACCAACCCTGATGATAAAAAAGCTTCCGCTCATCTTACTGTTGTTTTTGAGCCTGCAGGCCCTATCTCAGCATGCCTGGTTCGGCATCGGCAGAGAGGTTCCCGGCGCCGGATTCATGCAGGACCTCACCTCCCGGATAATTTTCCCGCCAAGCCTGGTCGCCAGTAATACATCGGCCACGGGGGCAGGGCCTGGCTGTTTGCCGACGAACTGATCATGGACAAAAGAAAAGTGGCAAAGTAACCCGCCTGGTCACTATTGCCGCTTCCGGTATTAAAAACGAAATTATTTTTCTTTCGCGAATTCTGCGTTGATGCTGATGGTCACATCACTGCCTACCACGGCGCCGCCGGCTTCGGTCAGTTTGTTCCATTTAAGGCCGTAATCGAGACGGTTGACCGTTGCAGTCGCCTTGAAACCAGCCTTGGTATTGCCATAGGGATCCTTGACCGTTCCGCCATACACCACGTTGAACTTGACCTTTTTGGTCACATCCCTCATGGTGAGATTGCCGGTAAGTTCATAGGTCTTGGCTGAAAGTTTTTTAAAGGAGAGGCTCTTGAAGGTTAGTTTCGGGAATTTCTCGGCATTGAAGAAATCATCCGATTTAAGGTGTTTGTCGCGCATGTCGTTGTCGGTGCTGATGCTGTTCACATCGACCGAAAACTCGATGGCTGCCCCTGAAAAATCATCCTTCGTGGATGCAAGGGTGCCGGTAAAGGTCTTGAAACTACCCTCTACCTCCGATATCACAAGATGCGACACGGAAAATTTGATGCCGCTGTGCGTATTGTCAACGGTCCATTTTGTCTGGGCCGACACAGTCGTGGCGATCCCAAGGCATAAGATGAACGCAAATAAGATGTTTGTTTTTGTTTTCATATTCATTTGTTTTGATTTTGTTTGTCGCATGCAAAGATAATACTAATTTACAATCAATCTAAATAGTGTGAAAAAAGAGCAAATCATTTTTGTTTTTCGAACACATCCACTTCACGGAAATAGTAGGGCCCATGCGGTGAATCTTCGCTGACCCACATCAGGTAGCGGCATTGTACCGGCTTGCCGGGCAGGGGTGTAACGGTATACAGAGCCTTTCCGTTGTTCCAGACATCTTCGGGTGTTGCGGTAACAATATAGTTCCAGCCAGCGGCTTTGGGATCGCCGGTCACCGAAGGACTTTTATCGCCTGGTGCGCCCCATAGGGAAAAAGACTGGGGCCCTCTTTTCGTGCTCTGGGCCGTAAAAATGTGAATGCTGTCGATTTCGATCACTTTCTGAAGGTCCATCCTGATGCGCCCCTCGCCCTTTTCCGACCATATGTCCCGCAGAGAATCCCCGGGAAGGAGGTCGTACATGCCGTCGTTGATCGCTGAGATGCTGATACCCTGCGTGGTTGAGTGCGACAGGAGGGAGTCGGCGCCGTAGAAGAAGTATTGCGTGGTGACCCCGTTTGGCTGGTGCATGTCGGCATAGTCTTTCGTGGTTGGCCGGGATGGCAGTTCGCTGAGGTTCTTCGAACTGGCGACTTCCACTTTTGCGGAGGGGTTCATGTTTTCATTTACGTAGCTGTTTGGGAGATCGATCGTCATGCCGGGCCTGTCGGAGAAATCGTCGTAGAGTGCCGCAGCCTTCTGCACCTGGTCGTATGGATTGTAGGCCAGGGTGATGGCGAAGATTTTGATGGATGCGTTGTCGGGAAGCTGCAACGTTCCGCTGGACTGGCCTGCATCAAGGGCATATTTGAACAGGTAGGCATACTGGTAAGGAATATTGAGGGTGTCGCGGTGAAGATGCGTGGCAAACCACGCCACCTCGTCGCGTTTGATAAACCCCTTTTCAAGTCTTTTAATGCGTCCGAGTTTATCCCATACCCGGTTGTCAAACTGGCCGATGTTTCCGTGATAACGTTGTATGCGGAGCGTGGTTTTCATGCCGCCCACCCTGAAGGTGCCGTTGGTGTCGGTAAGCGCTGCGGCCAGGATATAAAGGCGGTTGAAATTCCCTGTTCTTGGAAGGAGGATTTTCTGCCCCCTGCAAGTGATGACATTGTTTTTATTATCGGCCTTCGGCCCCATCTGGAACCTGACGCCATCGACGGTAAGTGCCTCGGGGAAAAGTTCTGCCGGTATGCTGAGCCCCTGCCCGTCAAACTGGCCGTCCTTCATATTCGACGTGGTTGTCACCACATCCTGGTCGTAGGTCAGCGGAAGCGCTGCGGAGGTGGGTTCCTGCTGTTTTTCTGCCGGGGGCTCGAGTTGCAGCGCGAAACTGCGGATGGCAAATTTCTTCATGTCGGTGACCAGTTTCCCGTTTTTGACAAGGGCTTCGCCAATGCGATGCTCCTGCCCGTCAATTTCATAAGCGGATTTGATTTTTGCCGCCATGCCGATTTCAACATTCTGGATGTCGGTCCCGAACAGTTCCTGCAGGCGAATGACCACATCCTTGCCGTTTTCACCCTTTTTGACGGTCCTGATATCCACCTGGGATGAGGAAACCTTTGCAAAGGAAAAACTCCTGCCAAGAAAACCGGCATGTTTGGGGACCTGGAACACCCTCACCGGCTGGTTCAGGCTCCGTCCCTGCCACTCCGAGCGGCCTGTACGCCAGTCACCCTTGTGTCCGTTGATGGCATACCTGACCTCATGGATACCAAAGTCCTGTGTCGCCTGGTCAACGAAAATGTTTGGCACGGGAGTGTAAAGCAGGGTCAGCCGCAGGGTCTTGTCGTTCGGTTTGTCCGATCCGAATTTGCAGTCCTCCGAAACCGTGATGCCATAATTTCCCGATTTGTCGGTCAGATCAAACCATTCGCGGGAGGGTACTTCGTATTTCTTTTCATTGTTGTTCGACCGTTCTTCGGTACCCAGGCCGAGGTTGTAGGTAGCCATGCTGTTCGATGCGGTAAGCGGGAACGATGCCTTCAGGCTTACCCCTCGCGATTGCCACCTGATGGTGTTGTCGACCACCACGTTGTCCTTCCCGGCGGCAAGGCGGATGTATTGCGTAAAGACCGAGTTCCGCGCATTCCGCTCAATACAGAGGGTGGCGCGCACGGGTCCGTTTTCCAGCAGGGTGATCTTCGCCGGTCCTTTGACAAAATCAGCCGGTGGGTTTTTACGGTCGTTCCAGTCCATGTTCCAGGCCGGCCAGTGTTCGGGGTGCTCTTTCTGGAATTCGAGCCGCGATGGTGCGGAGAGCAGTTCTTTCCCCAGTTTTTTGTCCAGGATCGAAGCAATGTCGCCGGCAGCGTTGATGGTGACCTTCAGAAATTCGTTTTCCAGGGTACTGGCGGAGGCCGAAAGGCTTGTTTTGACCCCCGGAGCCTCTTTGACAGGCTGCAGGTCGTAGCATGCAAACCCAAGTGACGGCACGGTTGCGGTAAAGAGAACGGTGAGGCTTCCTTTTGTTGAGGCGATGACCTGGAGCGGCAGCTGGTTGGATTCTGCATCGATCAGCACGACATTCTTCGGGACGTCGCCAGGATATGTGATTTCAGCTTCGACCACCTCTGTCCGGCTGATGGCCAGGGGGTTGTAAACAACCAGGCTGATCCCCTTCCCCTGGGTGTCCATGGCACGGATTACCGCACCTGCGCCGGTTTCCATACAGGATGCGAATTTGTTCATTGCCAGGATTTCGTCGTTCCATGCATATTCGTAGGCTTTCGGGAGGCATGTCCCGGGCAGTATGTCGTGCATCTGCGACCCAAGGACGAGCCACCATGCGTCGTGGAGCGATTCTTTCGGGTAACTGATACCCCCGAGCCAGTCGGCCATCACCGAGACCGGTTCGGCTGCCAGTGCAAGCTGCTCGTTTTTACGGTTCCATCGTTTCATGTAAGCCTGTGATGTAAGCGAGCCCGACGAATGCTGCGTGAGCAGGAGGTCGCCGCTGTAAGTGGGAAGCTGATTTTTCTGCCCGGCTGTCAGGTCCCGGAAAAGCTGGTCGGAGGAGCTGAGATAAACCTTTATTTTTCCACCGGGCCGGTCGAGACTGCCAATAGCATTTTTTACGTCATCCTCCCTGGGAGCGCCGCCTTCATCGCCAACCCCATAGTAGCGGTAATCGGCAAAAACGCCATATTTTGTCCCGTTTTCATGGATGCGGTTTATCCAGTAAACTGCCGTGTCGAGCCGCGGGTTAACCTTGCCGTTGTAGTTTGTAGCATTGAGGGCGGCTACAACACCCCGGCCGTCGGGACCGATCCAGTTCCCGATGTTGAACGGGATGCCTGTCGCGGATCCCCAGGATAATTTCTGGGTTGAAAATCCAAGGATGCCGGCATGGGCCAGCGCCGAGGGGATGTGTGCCTGGAACCCGAAACAGTCGGGCAGGAGGAAATCGACGCTCTCCTTCCCGAATTCGGACCGGAAATAGCTGTTGCCATAGAGGACCTGGCGGAGGATCGATTCGGGAGCCGGCATGTTGGCATCGCATTCATCCACCGAAGAGCCTCCGACAAACCACCGACCCTGGGCCACATATTTTTTCAGTTTCTCGTATTTGTCGGGATAATACTCCTTCATCATCTTGTAACGGCGGGCGCCTGAAAAGGTGAAAACATACTGTTTGTATTTCTCAAACCGTTTGAAATTGTCGTCCAGCGTGTTCTTCAGGCATTCGTTGATGGTCGCCTCATAGTCCCACCTCCACTGGGTGTCGAGGTGAGCATAGCCGACGGTATAGAGCACCGGTTCCTTTGAAAGGTCGTATTTCGGAGGGACAGGGTTCCCGGATTCGGGCTGGGCATTTGCGGTGGTGGCAGGCAAAAAGGTCAGGAAAATGGCTGCCAGGGAGATGAGGCGCATCATATTCATAGGATTTTCAATGTAAAAGCAGAGATTATTTTATTTGATAAAAAGCCTTACTTTTGTGCAAAACTAATCAAACAAGGAGACCATTCCATGAAAAAAGTTGTTTTTATCCTGCTCGCCGGCCTGATCCTGGCTTCCTGCACCGGGAAAAAGGATAAATTTTCCATCAGGGGTACCATCAAAGGAGTTGATACCGGGATGATCTTCCTTCAGAAGTATGATGCTGATCATTGGGTCAACACGGATTCCGTGAAACTGGTGAAGGGATCATTCAGTTTTACCGGCTCCTGCAAACAGCCCGAAATGTGGCATATCGCCCTGGGTGACAGGCAGACCTATATCCCGGTATTCCTCGAAAACTCCAATATCGAGGTGCAGATATTCCCTGACAGCCTGGATAAATCGACCGTTAAAGGTTCGGCCACGCACGACATTTACCAGAAGTACCTGTCAATGAACGACATACTCAACAAAAGAATGGATGAAGTAAGCATGGCATATAAGAAAGCCAGGGAAACGCACGATACCCTTTCGATGAAGCGCGCCGACTCCGTTTCCGACGAACTAGACAAGGAGATGAAAAAACAGCTTGTTGATTTTATTAAAGCTAACAACAAGTCGGTGGTATCGACCTATCTCGTCATGAAGAACAGCTGGCAGTTCGAACTGAACGACCTTGAGGAGGTTGTCTCTGCGTTCGACACCAGCCTCAACAGCTCCTCTTATATCCAGGTCCTGAAAAAACGGGTCGATGTGCTGAAAAGTGTTGCCGTCGGGCAGGTTGCCCCCGATTTTACCATGAACGACAGCACCGGCAAACCTGTCACGCTCTCCTCCCTGAAGTGCAAATTGCTGCTGGTCGATTTCTGGGCATCGTGGTGCGGCCCCTGCAGGGCTGAGAACCCGAATGTCGTTAAAGCTTACCAGGCCTATAACAAGAAGGGTTTTGACGTTCTCGGATGCTCTTTCGACCGCGACCGTGAAAAATGGCTGAAAGCCGTCAAAGACGATAAGCTCACCTGGAACCATGTTTCCGACCTGAAAGGGTGGGGGAATGCTGCCGGTAAACTTTACGGGGTCAATTCGATCCCGTCGAACATCCTGGTCGACAAGGATATGAAGATCGTTGGCCGGAACCTGCGCGGTGAAGACCTGCTGAAAAAACTGGCCGAAATTCTCGGCCCCCCGGCACCGGCAAAGAAAACCCTTAAAAAATAATTCAAACAATGCGTTAATGCAGGCAATGCAAGCAATGCAGGTAATGTTTGTCCCACAAACTCCATCAGTGTCTGCATTATTTACATTATCTGCATTATCTGCATTACTTTCATTGTTTTTATGAAGCATCTCCTGGTTATTTTTATGTTGGCGGTTTCCAGCTGGGGACATGCGCAAAATACGATCGATGGCACCATCCTTCGCCATGGGAAGAGCAAGATTTACCTGCGAAGCATCTATGGAGAGAAGATGCCCCTGATTGACTCGGCGATCACCGATTCTGCAGGAAGGTTCCGCTTTACCCTCGGCAACCGCCTGCCGGGAACCTACCGCGTACAATGGACCAAGGATGGTTTTGTCGACCTGATCTGGAACCATGAAGATGTGAAATTTGTCACGACGGTTAAAAATCCAGACGACAGCCTTCAGATTATTTCATCGGTTGAAAACCAGATTAACCAGGCTTTTTCAAGGCTCGACCGGGTCAACCAGGAGAAATTGCAGTTGCTGACGCCGCTCATTGACTATTACCCGGTAAAGGATGCCTTTTATTATTCGGTTACCGGTGAAATGGAGAAGACACAGCGGAAGCAGGCGGAATACCTCGATTCACTGGTCAGGCTCCATCCCGGGGCTTTTGCAGTGCGCGTGGCCAGGGTCTACCAGAACCCCTTCATTTCCGCATCCATGTCGAAGGAGGAGCGCATCGCCTTTCTGAAGCTTCATTATTTCGATAAAATTGATTTTTCCGACACTTCGCTGTTACGGAGCATGGTCTTTGTCAACAAGGCGATATCCTATCTTTCGCTGTACAGCAACAACCGGCTGGCGCAAAAACAGCTGGAGACCGAATTCATCAGGGCAGTGACAACGATGCTGGGCGCGGCTTCTGTGAATCCGGAGGTTTTCAAATTCTGGCTCGATTACCTGGTTGGCGGGTTCGACAAATATCATTTTGACGAGGTGCTGACCTACATCGCCGATAATTTCCAGGATCCGTTCGCTTGCGAGGACCAGCATAGGAAAACTTCGTTGCAGAAAAAGCTGGAGACCTTTAAAAAAATCGCGGTAGGGAAAACGGCCCCCGAAATCAGTGCTCCGGATAAAAGCGGGAAACAGATTCAGCTTACGGCCGTCAATTCCGAATACACGCTGGTGGTTTTCTGGTCGAGCGAATGCCCGCATTGCGCCTCGATGATGCCAAAACTGAAGGATTTCTATGACGGTCAGAAACCAAAGCGGTTCGAGGTATATTCCGTATCCATCGATACAAGCCGCACTGCCTGGACCACCTTTATCCGGGACCAGAAACTGCCCTGGATCAATGTGTGCGACCTGAAGGGATTCAACGGAAAACCCGCTGACGACTACAACATTTACGCCACGCCTACCATGTTCCTGCTCGACCGTCAGAAGAAGATCCTTGCCAAGCCGAACACCGCCAGGGAGGTTGAACAAACCCTGCGCGACTTTAAACTTATTCCATAGGGGCCGTTTCGACCGATGCCGGCTAAAATTTACCTCGTTGAAATGATGAATTTTTTTACCTTTGCACTTCAGCCGGGCAAACCGGCTGTGGATTATCGTTATCCGCAGCGCACATGTACGAGTTCATTCAGGGAAAGCTGGTAGAAAAAAACCCGGCCTATGCCGTTGTTGAGGCAAACGGCGTTGGCTACCTTCTCAATATTTCCATCCATACCTATTCCCTGCTGAGGGAAGATGAAAATTGCCGGTTGTACACCCACCTCGTGGTACGCGAAGATGATATGCTGCTTTATGGGTTTGCCGACACCGGCGAACGCGAGTTGTTCAGGCAACTGATCACGGTATCAGGAGTCGGGGTCAATACTGCAAGGATCATTTTATCGTCAACGGCGCCGGGCGAACTCGTCGCGGCCATTGCATCGGGGGATGCACCTTTGCTGCAGCGGATTAAAGGGATTGGGGCGAAGACGGCACAACGCATCATCATTGACCTGAAGGATAAGGTTTCCAGGGAGCCATTTCCCCATGAAAAATCGGGATTCATGCACAATACAAAGAAGGAAGAAGCGTTATCAGGACTGATCATTCTGGGCTTCCCAAAGATGCTTGCCGATAAAGCATTGAACAAGATCATTGAATCGGAAGGTACGGGTTTGACGGTTGAACAGCTGATCAAACACGCTCTCAAGGTTTTGTAGCGTGACGGTTCCGGAATAAAATTCACCTTGTAGAACTTAGTGAAGAAACGCAATTTATACTGTCTTATCTGCCTGGCCGTCCTGGTTATTCTGCATTTACCGGCATTTTCCGGTGAAACCCGCAGAAACTTCGGACTGCCTGATTTCTTCTTCCTGTCGGGAGACACCATCATCCGGCACGATTCAGTCATTTTGCGCTATCCCTTCAACGACGAAACCACCCTTCCCGGATCGGGCAGGGAGAACCACATCTACCTGAAGAACCCCTCGAACATCAAGACCATTGTCGAGTATGACCCGCTGACGCGACAGTATTACTATGTTTACAAGATCGGGGAAACCACCTACCGCCTTCCCACCACCATGTCCTTCGACGAATACCAGGCGCAGGACATGCAGAAGATGATCAACCAATACTGGAAGGAGCGTTCCGACGCAGCCAGCCTCGACAACGCGAAGGGCATCATCCCCAAGATTCATATTCCCGGTAAGGTTTTCGAGACCATTTTCGGGAACAACACCGTCGACATCCGGCCGCAGGGATCAGCCGAGATCAACTTCGGCATCATCTCGAACCGAAGGGACGATCCCATGCTCAACACCCGCCAGCGGAGGCAGACAAACTTCGACTTTAGCGAAAAGATCCAGATGAATGTCATCGCCAAGATCGGCGATAAAATTGAGTTCAAAGTCAACTACAACACCGAGGCGACCTTTGATTTCGAAAACAAGCTGAAACTGAAATATGAAGGCAAGGAAGATGATATCATCCAGCTGATCGAAGCCGGGGATGTGAACATGCCGCTCAGTACCACCCTGATCAAGGGAACCGAAAGCCTCTTCGGCATCAAGACCAAACTCAAATTCGGCCGCGTTTCGGTTACCGCCATCTATTCGCAGCAGAAAAGCGAAACAAAGAATATTGTTGTCCAGGGCAATGCCCAGACCACCAAATTCAAGATCCGCGCCGACGATTACGAAGAAAACAAGCATTTCTTTGTGGCCCAGTATTTCCGCAACACCTACAAGGAATCGCTGAAGAAGCTGCCTGTTCTGTCGACCAATGTGAATATCCTGAAGATGGAGGTGTGGGTGACCAATATTGGTTCAGCCGTAACTGAAAACCGCAACGTTGTGGCTTTCATGGATATCGGCGAGTCAAAACCCTACAATACGCGGGTCCTCGCCGGCAACCCGGCGAGCAGGTATCCCACCAACAATGCAAACAACCTGTTTCATGTGATCATACCGACCGCCGCCGATTCGGCCAAGGTGAGGAACAGCAACACCGTGACCGACTACCTGAAAGGCGCACCCTTTTTCATGGTATCGGGAGAGGACTTTGTCAAGGTCGACCTGGCCCGCAAACTGCTGCCATCCGAATTCAGCTATAACCCCAGGCTGGGTTTCATTTCGGTCAATTCGACGCTGAATTCCGACCAGATGCTCGCCGTGGCATACCAGTACCAGGTTGTCGGCGATACCGCCGTTTACCAGGTGGGGGAATTTTCGGACCAGGGGATCAATTCTCCCAAATGTTTGATGGTCAAATTGCTGAAGAGCACCTCGCTCGATACAAAAGTACCGACCTGGAACCTGATGATGAAAAATGTTTATGCCCTGGGTGCCTACCAGGTGCAGCAGGCCGATTTCAACCTGAACATCCTCTATTCGGGCAATGCGAACGGGGTTCCGACATCATACCTCACCGAGAGCCGCATCAAGGGAATTCCGCTGCTCCACGTGCTCAACTTCGACAACCTGAACCAGCAGAACAACCCCCCGGGCGACGGTATGTTCGATTTCATCGACCAGGCCGCAACACTGGGAGGCACGATCCAATCGTCGAACGGCAGGATTTTTTTCAGCGTGCTTGAACCCTTCGGCAAAGACCTGCGCGATTCGATCTACGACGCCGCCGATCCGAAAGGCTCGAGCGCCATGGCGGATAAATACTGCTACGATTCGCTCTACACGATGACCAAATCGATGGCAAGGCAATACCCTGATAAGAATAAATTTGTCCTCGACGGTTACTACAAATCGGCCGCCGGGTCCGAAATTTCACTCAATGCCCTGAATGTCCCTGCCGGCTCGGTCAAGATCACCGCAGGCGGGATGGTCCTTCGCGAGAATATCGATTACACGGTTGATTACACCCTTGGCCGGGTCAGGATCCTGAACGAAGGGGTGCTGAATTCGGGGACTCCCATCAGCATCTCGCTCGAGAGCAACGAAATGTTCAATGTGCAAACCAAGCGGCTGATGGGCGCCCATGTCGACTACAAGATCAACAAGGATTTCGTGATCGGGGGTACCATCCTGAACCTGAATGAAAGGCCGCTGACCCAGAAGGTGAATTACGGGGATGAACCCATGTCAAACACCATGTGGGGGCTCAACCTTTCTTACCGGACGCAGTCGAGGCTGATCACCCGGTTTGTGGATGCCATTCCGCTGATTTCCACCAAGGCCCCCTCCTCCATTTCGGTGGATGCCGAATTTGCCCAGTTCATCCCGGGCCATTCCAAGACCATCGGTGCGGCGGGTACCACCTATATTGACGATTTCGAGGGGGCAAAATCGACGATCGACCTGAAAAATATCGGCACCTGGTTTTTAGCCAGCACCCCGCAGGGGCAGACGACCTACGGGATGTTCCCGGAGGCGGCAAATGGAACCGGGCTTAAATACGGGTTTAACCGCGCAAAACTTGCATGGTATATCATCGATCCTCTCTTTTACGACAAGAGTACCAGCCTGGTGCCCCCCAATATTTCCAACTCCGAATTGTCGACACAGTACGTACGCCAGGTATGGGAAACGGAAATTTTTCCCAACAAGCAACCGCTCAACGGGGTGCCGGTCAACCTGGCTGTGATGAACATGGCATACTATCCTGCCGAGCGCGGGCCTTACAACTATGATGTGACACCCTCGGCCTTCTCCAACGGGCTCCTTGCCGACGGTACGCTGGCAAAACCCACGACACGCTGGGGCGGGGTGATGCGCAAGATCGAGACGACCGATTTCGATGCCACCAACATCCAGTACATTGAATTCTGGATGATGGATCCTTTTGCTTACGATTCGCTGAACTCCGGGCAACTGTATTTCAACCTGGGTGATGTTTCCGAGGATCTGCTGCGCGACGGGCGCAAGAGCTATGAAAACGGGCTGCCTACTACTGCCCTGGTGAAGGATGTTGATACCACCATCTGGGGAAGGGTGCCGCGCCTGCAGGCTCTCGTGGATGCCTTTGACAACGATCCTGCTTCCCGAGCCTTCCAGGATGTCGGATACGACGGGCTGAGCGATGCCGACGAACTTTCGTTTTTCGATACTACCTATGTCTCCAAAGTCAGGAACGCTTTTGGAGCAGGCTCGGCGGCCTATAAAAACGCCTCCACCGACCCCTCCTCCGATGATTTTCATTATTTCCGCGGAACCGATTATGACCATGATGCGAATTTTTCCAGTATCCTGAACCGGTATAAGCTCTTTAACGGTCCTGAAGGGAATAGCCAGACCTCCTCGCAGTCAAAGGAAAGCTATTCTACCACCGCCTCCACCATGCCAAACGTGGAGGACATCAACAAGGACAACACCCTGAGTGAAACGGAGCGGTATTACCAGTATGTTGTCCAGCTGCAGCGCGACAAGATGAAGCCGGGTTCGAATTATATCACCAACGTTTACCATGCCACCGATATTCCGCTGGCAAACGGGACAAAGGGTTCGGTGACCTGGTACCAGTTCAAGATCCCCATCCGCACCCCGGACAAGGTGGTCGGCAACATCACCGATTACACCTCCATCCGCTTCATGCGCATGTTCTTCAAGAACTTCCAGCGCCCGGTGGTTTGCCGCTTTGCCACCCTGGAACTCACCCGCGGGGAGTGGCGGAAATATAATTACAGCCTGCTCAATCCAGGGGAATATATTCCCGATGACGGGCAGAACCTGACGCAGTTCGACATCGCCACCGTGAGCATCGAAGAAAACGGCAGCAAACAGCCGATCCCCTATGTGATGCCCCCGGGTATCCAGCGCGAGACCAACTGGGGATCAACGAACATGCAGAAACTCAATGAGCAGTCCATGTCGTTCAAGGTGTGCAACCTGGTCGATGGCGATGCCCGCGCAGCCTATAAAACCACCGAGTTCGACTTCCGCCAGTTCAAGCGGCTGAAGATGTTCGTTCATGCAGAACGTTCTATCCGGAACCAGAATTTAAAGACCGGGGATCTGACCATCCTGATGCGCATCGGCAGTGACTTTACCGAAAATTATTATGAATACGAAATTCCCCTCTCCTTCACCGAATGGGGAACGCAGATCACCAACCCTGATGCCATCTGGCCCACTTCAAACGAGTTTGACATCGACCTTGAACGGCTCGTCAGGGTAAAATACGACCGGCTCATCGCCATGCGCGACCATTCGGTCAACCTCACCGAATCGACGCCATATGTTGAATACGACGGCAAAAACAAGATCACCGTTGTGGGATCGCCCACCATCAGCGATGTCAGGGCGATCATGATCGGCGTCAGGAACCCGAAAAAGAGCGCGGTCACACCCGATGACGACGGGCAGCCGAAATGTGCCGAAATATGGGTGGATGAGCTGCGGCTGACCGATTTCAACAAAGTAGGGGGCTGGGCGGTAAACACGAGGGTCGCGGTCGAACTGGCCGACCTTGGAAGGGTTCAGCTGACCGGCAGCTATACCAGTGCAGGCTTTGGAACGCTCGAGCAAAAGCAGACCCAGCGCATCATGGAGTCGAACCTTGCTTTCGGGTTTACGGCCGACCTGGAACTTGGCAAGTTCTTCCCGGCAAAAACGGGCATCCGCATTCCGATGCATTACGATTATTCGATGCTGCTTACCAGTCCGAAATACGACCCGCTGAATCCCGACCTGAACCTGAGCGATGTGATCAACGCATTTTCAACCCAGCATCAGAAGGATTCGATCAAGCAGATTTCACAGGGATACACCCAGACGAAGAATTTCAACCTGATGAATGTCAGGAAGGATCGCGTCGGCGATAAAAAACCGAAAATTTACGACATTGAAAATTTCAATGTCAGTTATTCCTATTCTGAAATATTCCACAGGGACGTTGATGTTTCATACTACCTGAAGCGGCATTATACCGGCGGGCTTGGCTATACTTACTCGGCGCTCCCGAAAAACGTGCTTCCGTTCCAGCGCTCGAAGGTGCTGAACCGTACCAAAGCCCTGGCCCTGATCAAGGATTTCAATTTTTATTACCTTCCGAAGTCCTTTACCTTCAGGACCGACATGAACCGGGAGTTCGACCAGAAGCAATACAGGAACAAGAGCGCAGCCGACATCCCGATGGAGACCTTTTACATCAAACAATGGGACTGGAGCCGGTTGTTCGACCTGAAGTACGACTTTTCAAAATCTTTTAAAATTTCGCTCGTGGCCAACACCGGCGCCTATATCAATGAGCCTCCGGGACAGATCGACCGTTCAAACCGCGACCAGGTGTGGAACCAGATATTTTCGCTGGGCACCAAAAACAATTACAACCAGGTGATGGGGATCAACTGGGATGTCCCGGTCAACAAAATCCCCTATCTCGATTTCGTCACGCTGAATGCGGGTTACCAGACGACCTACCACTGGACGGCGTCGCCCATCTCCCTGCAGCAGCAATATGGCAACACCATTGAAAATGCCAATTCGAAAACCCTCAACGGCGGGCTGAACTTCGTTACCCTGTACAATAAAGTGCCCTATCTCAAAAAGATCAACCAGGCCACGGCCAGCAGCCGGTCAGCCAAGCAGGAGCCGCCCAAACCGGCCAAGGATAAAAGCGTTGCCAAACAGGATTCGCTGAAGATTGAAAAGTACAAACCCGCTTTCGGAAAGGTGCTGCTCGACGGAACCCTGCGTTTCCTGATGGGAATCCGGATGGCGAAATTCACCTATACCCAGGGAAACGGGACCCTGCTGCCGGGTTTTACCCCCGAACCGGTCGCCCTGGGAAACAACTGGAACTCAAACGCACCCGGGCTGGGTTTTGTATTCGGCGACCAGCGCGACATACGCAACACGGCCATCAACCATGGCTGGATCACCACCGATACCCTGCTGAACTCGGCCTACATGAACAAATTTACCGAGAACCTCAACGTTTCTTTTACCATCGAGCCGATCAAAGACCTGCGCATCGAGGTAATTGCCAACAAACAATATTCCAAATCGCACCAGGAGTATTACAAGGCAAACGCAAACGGGACTTTCAACAGCTATTCACCCTCCGACATGGGGATGTTTTCCATGTCGTTCGTCATGATCGGTACTTCATTTAAAACGGATGATGCAACAGGCAGATCGCCGGTCTTTGAAAACATGAAACAATACCGGCTGCAGGTTGCCCGCCGGTTTTCCGCCCTGAACCCGAATTCAAAGACCACCATCGATTCGACAGGTTTCCCGCAGGGCTACGGCCCGACCGACCAGCAGGTGCTCACCACGGCCTTCCTCGCAGCCTATTCCGGCCGCGATCCGGCTAAGATAAACCTCTCGGCATTCCCGCGCATCCCGCTTCCAAACTGGCGCCTGACCTATGACGGGCTTGTCAAACTGAAGATTTTCAAGAAATGGCTGCGCACGCTCACGCTCACCCATGCCTATCTTTCGACATACAGCGTTGGCAGTTTCAATTCAAACATACGGTACGCCGAAAACGACGGAATGCCTGCTGTCATGGACGCCGCAGGCAATTTCATCCCCCACGAGGAGGCAACGGTTGTTTCGCTTACTGAACAGTTCAACCCCCTGTTCAAGATCGACATGGGGTTCCTCAACAGCCTGCTTGCCAGTGCCGAAATCAAACGCAGCAGGAACGTCTCCATGAGTTTTGCCAACAACCAGCTCACGGAGGTATCGAGCAGCGAGTATATCGTTGGACTCGGTTACCGGATCAAGGGGATAAAATTCAACTTCTCGGGGGGCATCACCGGGGGGAAAAAGACCAAGACCAACAGCGACCTGAACCTTAAACTTGACTTTTCCATCCGCCAGAACAAAACGGTGTTGCGACGCATCGACCAGGACATCAACCAGATTTCCGTGGGCCAGCAGGTCACCTCCATCAATTTTTCTGCCGACTACAACCTGAGCGTACGGTTCAACGTGAGGTTCTATTTCGATAAGATCATCAACTCCCCCTACGTTTCAAACCAGTACCGGACCTCCAACACCAAAGGGGGCATCGCGCTTCGGTTCACCCTCGGTCAGTAAACTTCCTCAAAGCCCCCGCCTTCCATTTCGGGAACATCCGGTTTTGGTTTTTCGGGTAATAATTATTCTTTCCTGTTATGGTACGTTTCGAAAAAAAGGTGTATTTTTGAACAAACATTAAAATAAATATTCTATGAACGTACCGGCAAATCTCAAGTACACAAAGGACCATGAATGGCTGAAAGTTGATGGTGATAATGCATTTGTAGGCATTACGGATTTTGCCCAGCACGAACTGGGGGACATTGTTTTCGTTGAGGTGGATACTGTTGGGGAAGCCCTTGGAAAACATGAGTCCTTCGGGACCATCGAGGCTGTCAAAACCGTTTCCGACATGTTCATGCCCGTTTCCGGTGAAATCCTGGAGTTCAACGAAGAACTTACCACAAAGCCTGAAGTGATCAACCAGGATCCATATGAGAGTGGCTGGGTAGTTAAAATCAAAATGTCCGATCCCGGCGAACTGGACGGGCTGCTCGATCCCGCGCAATACCAGGCCATCCTCCAGTCCTGATCCTGTTCACCGCGAACCTCCGCTGCTGCGGTCACCCGTCATTTTTTGCCTCCTGGAAATGGTCGTAAACCAGTTTTCCTTTGGCCATGCCGATCACCTCCTGTAATTCGGACAGGGAGGCCAGGCGGATGTTTTTAACAGATTTGAACTTCCACAACAGTTTCTGATTGATATTACTGCCAATTCCGGAGATCTCCGTGAGCTGGGGCGTCATCATCGCCTTTTCCCGGCGCTTCCTGTGGTGGGTAATGCCGAACCGGTGGGCCTCATCGCGCATCTGCTGGATGATCCTCAGCGTTTCCGATTTCTTGTCGAGGTACATCGGCAGAGAGTCGTTGGGATAGTAGATCTCCTCAAGCTTCTTCGCGATCCCGATCACCGTCATCTTTCCTGCCAGGCCGAGTTTGTAAATGCTTTTAAGGGCGGCACTCAACTGCCCCTTTCCGCCGTCGACGATGACGAGGTTGGGCAACGGTTTATCCTCATCCATCAGTCGTTTGTACCTCCTGAAGATGATCTCTTCCATGGTGGCAAAATCGTCGGGACCCTCCACCGTTTTGATATTGTAATGACGGTATTCGCCCTTGTCAGGCCGGGCGTTGATGAAGCAAACCATGGCTGCCACCGGGCTGTCGCCCTGGATATTGGAATTGTCGAAACATTCGATACGAACCGGTAATTCGGTCATCCGGAGGTCCTTCATCATCGTGTCGAGAATCCTTCGTGATTTATGTTCAGGATCGACGAGTTCCTTCTGCTTTTCGCGTTCAAGCTGGTAGTATTTCACATTTCGTTCCGAAAGTTCCAGCAGCTTTTTCTTATCGCCGATCCGCGGTACGGTAAAGGTCAGCCCCGGGATTTCATAATCCATGGGGAAGGGGACAATGATTTCCGGCGATTCGCTTTCGAACCGCTGCCTGATCTCGGTGATGGCGAGGGCAAGCAGCTCCCCGGGCGTTTCATCCAGTTTTTTGTGCAGTTCGATGGTGTGCACCTGGATGATGGCGCCGTTCATAACCTTCATGAAATTTACATACGCAAGCAGCCCGGCAGAGACGATCGAAAAAACATCCACGTTGTTGATGGAGGGGTTGACCACGGTCGACTTACTCTGGTATTTGTCTAAAAGGGCAAGTTTCTCTTTGACATAATGCGCCTTTTCAAATTCCTGGGAAGCCGCGTAACTCATCATCAGTTCCTTAAGCTGCTTTGCGACCGTGGTGATGTTGCCCTTGATGATCTCCCTGATGGCGGCGATCGACTTGTCGTAATCTTCAATGGTCTGGTAACCTTCGCACGGCCCCTTGCAGTTCCCGATGTGGTATTCAAGGCATACCCTGAACTTGCCGGCCCGGATATTCTTATCGCTCAGGGCCAGCGAACAGGTGCGCAGCGGGTATAGCTGGCGGCTTAGTTCGAGCAGGGTGTGCATCAGGCGCACATTGGCGTAGGGACCGAAGTATACCGATCCGTCGCGGACTACATGGCGGGTCGGGAAGATCCGCGGGAAGGGCTCGTTCCTGATGCATATCCACGGGAAGGTTTTATCGTCCTTCAGGGCTACATTGTAATGCGGCTGGTATTTCTTGATGAGGTTGTTCTCGAGCAGCAGCGCATCCTGTTCGGTCTCAACAACGATGTACCGGATGTCGGCGATCCTGCGCACCAGCATCTGCACTTTGCCGCTGATGGAGTTGATCTTGGTGAAATAGGAGCTGACGCGTTTCTTCAGGTCTTTGGCCTTGCCGACATATATGATCTTGTTCTTATCGTCGAAATACTGGTAAACCCCCGGCTTATGGGGCAGGCCCCTGACGATGGACTCCAGGTGTGAAAAATATTTATTCAGCGAACCGGCCACTTCTTTTTCTGAATTTGATCACAAAGATACCTGATTTTCCGGTCGTGGATCAACTCCGGGGGCCGCTGCCCGGATGGCTGATCGAAACCGGCATTGCTAACGTTTTGGCAACCCGTTCACTCCCTGCCCCGCATTGATGAAACCCAGCCGCCTGAATGCTTCCAGGGTGATCTCTTTTCTGGTGCCGGCGAAGTCGGTAAAGTCATCCCGGTTGAGGGGCTCCACCATCGTGGCAAAGAACCAGACCTTTTTCCCGGCCTCGAGATATCCCACGAACCATCCGTAGTTATTGCTGTTCCTTACGGCCCAGCCGGTTTTGCCGCTGAGCGTATAACCGGGTCCGCTTTCATTCAGCATGATCTCTTTCACCGCCACGATGGTGGACCGGCTGAGGGGGAGTTTCCCGGTGTAAAGGCGCCTGATAAAATCGACCTGCTGCCTGGGTGTGATCCTGGAATTGCCTTCAAGCCAGAAAAGATCGATGTTCCCCGGGTGAACATCCATGGAGCCGTAGCCGAGTTTCTCAAGGTTCTGCTTCATCCGGTCGTAACCGATCGAACGTGCCACCTCCTGGTAACAGGGTACGCATGAAACCGCGAAGGCCTCCTTCAGCCGGAGGTCCTGGTTCCACTGGGGAAGACGGCGTTTTTCACCATTCCACCTGAAGACATGGCCGGTGTCGATCGCCCCGGTTTCCAGCCCGATCAGGGTGTTGACGATTTTAAAAGTGGAGGCAGGCAGGTAACCGCTGTCCCATTTTGCCGGATCATACCCGTAGTATTCTTTTTTTTCAGGATCGAAGATTAAAATGGTGCCGGTCATCTTACTTTCTTCGAAAACCGGTTTTAAATCAAGGGATTGCTGCGGGTTCATGATGCCATTGCGGAGGTATGGGGTCAGGAGCGAATCGTTCCCTGATTTCAGGGAGGTAACCTGCCGCATCAGCGCATTGGGCACGGTAGCCGACAGGATATACTGTTCGATTTTCCACCCGCCGGCCCGCTTGCTGATCACGCCCGAGCCCCGGCAAAGCCCCATTTTCGTTGACAGGAGTTCGTCGAACCAGGCGGTACTGCCATCCCCTGAAAGGAAGATGTTACGCGAAACGGTTTTGAACGCCCAGGTCTGGTGACGGTCGAACCAGGGTTTGCTCCACCTGCTGAACCCGGCAGTTGTCCAGCGCTCGGAAGCATCCGTGCCGATATAGACTCCTTCGGGACTCATCGCACCGATATAGGCCGCATGATGACCTTCAGCAGCGTCAAGGTGCCATTGGTCCATAAACCGGGTCAGCACGTTTTTCACACTATCTTCCCTTTCCTGGGCGATCGCAGGATGCAGTGCCAGGAAAAAAAAGGAAAGGAGGAGCGCCGGAAGGGGGAAACGGAAGCCTGGCATTTTTTTTCGGTAAATGTAGCAAAATATTTTTTCCATCCGGAAGGTGCCGGCGTCATGCCGCTTTAATGCATCTGTGCATCTTGAGAATTTTGATCTCTTTGTTCATTATCAGGAAAAATAGTTGAATAATTTTTCAGACCTTTGAGAAAAAAGAGGACCATGAAAAAGCCATCACTATTATTTGTTTTATTAGCCCTGATTACCATTCAACTCGCCTATGCACAGGGCAAAAAAAGTGAGTTCAAAGTGTTGAAAATGATCCCGGTAGAGGGAAATACCGGTTGGGATTACCTGACTGTCGACAAGGCCGGCCAGCGGTTGTTCGTCTCGCACGGAACCTGTGTGGAAGTTGTTGACCTTAAGACCGACAAGTCCATCGGGCAGATCCCGAATACCCCCGGGGTTCACGGGATTGCACTGGTACCGTCACTGAACAAAGGTTTCATTACAGCCGGCCGCATTGATTCAGTCATTGTTTTCGACATGAAGACACTCAAGGTCCTGGATAAGATCAAGACCGGGAAAAATCCTGATGCCATTCTTTATGATGCCTTCACCAACAGGATTTTCACCTTCAACGGCAGGGACAATTCCATTACAGCCATTGACCCTAAAACGAACCGAGTTGCCGGCACGATGCCTGTCTCAGGGAAACCTGAGGCCGCCGTGTCAAACGGGAAGGGAAAAATTTTCTGCAACATCGAGGATAAATCGACCGTGGTGAAATTTGATGCCCTTACGCTGAAACAGGAGGCGGAGTGGCCGCTCGATCCCGGCAAGGGACCTTCGGGCCTTGACATGGATGTGAAAACCAACCGGCTCTTCTCGGCATGCAGTGATTCGAAACAGATCGTGGTCATGAACGCCGACAACGGCAAGATCGTTGCAACGCTGCCAATGGGCGACCGGTGCGACGGCATTGTCTTTATCCCCGCCGGGCGCTATGCCGTTTCGTCGAACGGCGACGGCACAGCAACCATCGTGCAGGGTGACGGACCTGACCAGTACAAGGTTGTTCAGACGCTCGAAACCCGGAAGAGTGCACGCACCATCACCTATGACGAAACTACCGGGAGAATTTACATGTCATCTGCCGAGGTAAACATGGACAACGGAAAAAGGAGTGTGGTTCCGGGCTCATTTAAGATCGTGGTTGTTTCAAAATAGCAAACCTCCACAGCGATACTGCATGAAAGACGGGAAATTACATTTGCTTGCCATCGATGATAACCCCGATAACCTGGTCACGCTCAGGGCCTTGATTTCGGATGCGTTTCCATCGGCCATCCTGGAAACATCTCTCACAGGGATCCAGGGGATTCAGAAAGCCATAGCCGGTGATCCCGATATGATCTTCCTGGATGTGCTGATGCCCGGCATCGACGGGCTTGATATATGCCGCATGATCAAGTCGGATGACCGGATCAGCCACATACCGGTCATCATCCTAACTGCGCTGGGGAGCAACCGGCAGACGCGCATTGACGCACTGGAGGCCGGGGCCGATGCATTCCTCCCGAAACCCCCCGACCCGGTAGAACTCACGGCACAGGTAAGGGCCATGGCCAGGCTCAAGGCGGCCGGCGACATGCAGCGGGATGAGAACGACCAGCTGGTTTCGCTGGTACGTACCCGTACCATTGCCATTGAAAAAGAGCTGGAGGAGCGCCGGAAAACGGAACTCGAACTTCAAAAGGCAAATCTCCGGCTGAAAGAAACCCAGGCAGCCACCCTGAACCTGCTCGAAGACCTGAGTTACGAGATGGAGATCAGAAAAAGCTATGCGGCCGAACTGGTCAGGGCCAAAGAACGAGCAGAGGAGAGCGACCGCCTGAAATCGGCCTTCCTTGCCAACATGTCGCATGAGATCCGCACGCCGATGAACGGGATTATAGGGTTTTCGGGGTTCCTGGCTGAACCCGACCTTAACGCGGCCGAACGTGACCGGTTTTTAAAGATCATCAACGATAATTGTCAGCAACTGCTCCACATTGTAAGCGATATCATCGACATTTCAAAGATCGAAGCTGGCGTCGTCGATCTTGAATCGGTTGATTTCTGCCTGAACGAACTGATGGACAACCTCTACCAGAACTACCATCCGAGGGCGGCCGCAAAGGGGCTTTCCCTTTCGCTTTATAAAGACCTCGAATGTGATGACTGCAGTATCGCAAACGATCAGTCGAAATTGAGACAGGTGCTTGACAACCTTCTTACAAACGCGTTAAAATTTACCGACCGCGGGGAGATCAAATTCGGCTACCACCTGGTGAATTCGAGGCTGCAGTTCTTTGTTGCCGACACGGGCATCGGGATCGACCCGGCAAATCATGAAGCGGTATTTAACAGGTTCTGGCAGGTTGAAACCGGTCTTGCGCGGCAGTATGGCGGCACCGGGCTCGGACTATCAATTTCACGGGCCTTTATCCGCGAAATGGGTGGCGTCATCCGTTGCGATTCAGTTCCCGGGAAGGGGAGCCAGTTTAATTTCGACCTGCCCTATGTCCATTCGGTGCACAAACAAAACACACCGGCTCCCGGTTCCTGCGGCCCGGAAGGAATTGGCGGGAAAACAATCCTGGTTGTGGAGGATGAAGAGTATAATTTCGAATTCCTGAGGATCATCCTGCTGAAATACCACCTGAAGACGCTGCATGCCTGGAACGGGGAAGAGGCGATAAAAATATTCTCCGGCAACCGGGAGATCGACCTGGTGCTGATGGACTTCAAACTGCCCGACATCCCCGGCCAGGAAGTTACACGCAGGCTGCTCGAACTGCGCAGGGGTGTCCCGGTGATCGCCACCACCGCCTACGCCATGACGGGTGATCGCGAAAAGGCGGTCAACGCGGGGTGTATCGATTACCTGCAGAAACCCATCAGGGTGGAGGAGTTGGTCGGTCTGCTGAATAAATACCTGGTCCGGAAGGGATTGCCCGGTTAAAAGAGAATAAAAGAGATGACAGATCTGAGAAGTGATACGGTTACCCGGCCATCTGCCGGGATGCTGGAGGCAATGTTTTCGGCCAGGGTAGGGGATGATGTTTTCAGGGATGATCCCTCCGTGAATGCCCTGGAAGAGAAGGCAGCCCTGCTTTTCGGGAAGGAGGCCGCACTCTTCTGCCCTTCCGGGACCATGACCAACCAGGTTGCCGTCAATGTCCACACCCGGCCCGGGGATGAGATCATCTGCCACCAGTACGCCCACATTTACTATTACGAAGGCGGAGCCGTCATGCGAAATTCCGGGGCATCGGTATGCCTGCTCGGAGGCCCGCGCGGACTCATTACTGCAGCAGAGGTTGAAAGCCACATCAACCCCGATGATATTCACCGTCCCGTAACTTCCCTGGTCGAGGTTGAAAATTCGATGAACAAAGGAGGCGGCGCCCTTTACCGCTATGAGGATCTCGAAGGGATATCGGCTGTTTGCAGGAAGCACGGGCTGAAATTCCACCTTGACGGCGCGCGTATTTTCAATGCGTTGGCCGAAACCGGCGAGGAACCCGCGAAGTACGCACAGTTGTTTGATTCAGTCTCGGTTTGCCTGTCAAAAGGGCTGGGTGCCCCCGTCGGTTCACTGCTCCTGGGCGATCAGTCATTCATAACAAGGGGCAGGCGCGTCAGGAAGGCTTTCGGCGGAGCCATGCGGCAGGCGGGATACCTGGCAGCAGCCGCTATTTATGCACTTGACAACAATGTTGCCCGGTTGAAAACCGACAATGACCGGGCCAGGTATCTTGGAAATGTACTGCAGGATCTTCCTTTTGTTGAATCGGTAGCCCCTGTTGAAACAAACATCGTGATCTTTTCTCTTCGGAATGAGGTCGGTTCGGGGCAGTTCCTTGCCCGGTTAAGGGAACATGACATTCACGCGTTGCCGATAGACTCCCGTACCGTGCGGTTCGTGACCCATCTCGATTTCACCGAAGACATGCTCCTCCGGGTTGAATCGGTCCTTAAATCCCTTGTCTTTTAACCTCTTCCCCTGCACAAAGCCCGGTTTAGAACTTTGCGTTTTGAACTACCGGTCCTTCATTCCGTCCCATCCCTGGGCCTTGATGGGAATCGACTTGCCATCGGGAGTGATCATGTTCTTGCCCTCAGCGGCTGCCGTCATGTGCCCGATGATGGAGATCCCGCCGACATCCCTGATCTTTTCATAATCGGTTTGCGGAACCGTGAACAGGAGTTCATAATCCTCACCCCCGCTGAGCGCCGCAACACTGGGGATGATTTTGTATTCCTTGGCAAGTTCGCGGGTATATTCATCCATGGGGATCTTCGCTTCGAACAGTTTGCATCCCACATCCGACTGCTTGCAGATGTGCAGGATCTCGGAGGCCAGCCCGTCGGAAATATCGATCATGGAGGTGGGTTTTACGCCAAGCCCGATCAGCAGGTTCCTGATATCAGTCCGTGCCTCGGGTTTGAGCTGGCGGCCAATCTGGTAATCGAAACCTGAAAGTTCGGGCTGCATGTTGGGATCGACATGGAACACCGATTTTTCGCGTTCCAGCACAAGCAACCCGATGTAGGCGCTTCCAAGATCGCCGGAAACGCACAACAGGTCGCCCTGCCTGGCCCCGCTGCGGTAAACCACCTCATCCTTCTTTGCCACCCCAAGGATGGAAACGGAAATTGTAAGGCCTTTAACATTCGATGTGGTGTCGCCGCCAACCAGGTCCACCCTGTATTTGTTGCAGGCCATGAGTATCCCTGCGTAGAGTTCGTCGAGTGCTTCGGCAGAAAACCGGCTTGAAACGGCCAGCGAAACGGTCATTTGCCTGGGAACGCCGTTCATGGCGGCGATATCGGAAATATTGACAACGGCCGCCTTGTATCCCAGGTGTTTGAAAGGCATGTAGGTAAGGTCGAAATGGATGCCCTCAACCAGGAGATCGGTTGAGAAAAGCATTACATCGTCACCCGCGTCAATGACGGCGGCATCATCGCCTATCCCCCGGAGTGTTTCGGGATGGTATATCTCCACATTGCGGGTAAGCCGGTCAATCAGTCCGAATTCGCCCAGTTCGGCCAGGGAGGTCAGCCTGGGCTTTTCTTCAGCGTTTTTTTTATCTTTTTTCTCGTACATGGAAAAGGTAAGGGTGATAAACAATTTTGATGCAAAAGTACAACTAATGGCTGAACCCGGCTCAGTCGAGATAGAATGACATCAGCCGGAGCAACTGGTCCTTTTTAATCGGTTTTGCAATGTAGTCATCACACCCGGCGTCGATGCTTTTCTCCCTGTCGCTCGACATGGCATAGGCCGTTTGGGCGATGACCGGCAGTTCTTCCCTGATTGTTTTGATCTCCTTCGCAAGTTCCCACCCGTTTGAATCGGGAAGCCGGATATCAAGCAGGACCAGGTGGAAGTTTGACAGTTGGGAATACATCTTCCTGACCTCCTCCCCGTTGAAAGTGCAGATCAGTTCTGCCCCTGTCCGGCTGAGAATGGCCGTAAGCAGCCGCATATTGTTGTCGTCGTCTTCAGCCAGCAGGATCTTACGTCCATGCCAGTTATAGCGTTTTGCGGGGACGGCCGTCCCGGCATCACCATCGCCGGAGCCGGTGACAACAGGATCGGGCGTGAGGATGAAGGGAAGGCTGAAATAAAAGGTGGTGCCGGTTCCGGGTATCGATTCAACACGGATATCGCCCCCGAGGAGTTCAAGCGACCCTTTGCAGATAGAAAGCCCGAGACCGGTGCCACCGTATTGATGAACATTCTGCCGTTCTGCCTGGCGGAAATGTTCGAAGATAAGGGATTGGTTGTCTTGTGAAATCCCGATACCGGTATCGGCCACAAAACAAGTGATCCTGCCATTTTCGGGCAGGTGGTACCCATACCGGATCGTGCCATTTTCGGTAAATTTGATCGCGTTGTCGATCAGGTTGGTAAAAACCTGCTTGATGATGAAAGGATCGCTTTGAAAAGTCAGCTCTCCGGGTTGGTCCGGGATGACGCATGTGATCGCAAGGTGCGATTTGTTGAACCGCCCGGTCTTTTTACTTGTCACCGTGCTGATCTCCTCCAGGATCTGGTTGATGTAAACTTTTTCCAGTTGGATGGTAGCATTGCCCGATTCGATCCTTGAAATTTCCAGGATGTCGTTGATGATCCGCATGAGGTCGTCCGATCGCGACTGGACGATTCCTGCATACAGGTGCCGGTCTTCGCCGGAGATGTCGGGGTCGATGAGCAAACCTGCAAACCCGATGATGGCATTCATCGGGGTGCGGATCTCATGGCTCATGTTGGCCAGGAAGGTCGATTTGAGCCGGTCGCTCTGCTCCGCCTTCTCCTTGGCTGCCGTGAGTTCGGCGATCATCTGCTTGCGATCGGAAACATTTCGTGCAAGGATCACCAATCCTTGCCTGCTGCCGTCAGCGTTGAACAGCGGGACTTTAAGGACATCAAAAATTTTCAGGCTGCCGTCGGTGCCGGGAATGGCCTCCTCCGTGCGGTATACACCACCCGATTGCCAGGTCTTTTCGTCCGAGTCAAGGCAGGTTAGGAAGGCATTTTCATAGACAGGGTCGGCACATTTCGCCAATTCGGCATCTGTTTTTCCAAAGTAGTCGATACCCTTCAGCGAAAAAAGCTCAATATAGGCATCATTGGCGATCAGCCAGCGCCCAAGCCCGTCCTTGAAGCAGATGATGTCGGGGGTCGACTGGATGAGCGTCCTGAACCGATCTTCACTTTCGCGCAGGATATTTTCCATCTCGGTCTGCCTGGTAATGTCGGTCAGGGATGTCACCCGGACCCGTTTTCCCTTGTAGTGCATCATTTTCCCGCGCAGCATGCACGGGAAAGTTGTGCCGTCCTTCCTCAGGGCTGTTGCCGGGTAGGGTTCCTCCGCGCCCGAAAGCATCTGGTTCATGACCTTTTCACGGTCGGCCGGCACGATCCATTCGGTTCCATACCTGCCGATGGCCTCATCGGAAGTATATCCGAATATCTTTTCAGCAGTACGGTTCTGTTCCACGCATATCCCATTCTCGGAAATGAAAATCGATTCGAAGGCGGCGTCGCTGAGCCCCTGGTATTTTTCGCGGCTCTCCTCGAGTTCAGCCTCCGCCCGTTTCCGTTCGGTGATATCGGTGACCACGCCCGTCATCCGGCGGGTGGCAAGATTTACTTTGGTGGTGATCTCCAGGATCTTATTGTTGTATTCCAGCTGGAAAGTCTGGGTGTCGTTGCCCAGGATGAGGGAGCCAAGGAATGGAAGTACCGCTTTGAGGTTTTTTTCTGTAAGCCACTCCTTCGCCAGTTTCATGATGTTTTGACCGACGATTTCCTCTTTTGGAATACCGAGGATGTGCTCCAGGGCCCTGTTCACCGAAAGCACTTTCCCAAGAAGGGTGGTGTGTGCAATTCCTTCAGAAACTGTTTGAAAAATATCCAGGTAGTTTTTCTCGCTCTCCTGCAGGAGGGAGGTTGATTGCACGGAACTGGCGATCAGGTTCTTCAACTGCAGGTTGTTGTAAGCCTTTTCAGAGAGGATCTTCGTGAATGCGGACAGCATGTTTGAAACTTTGGTAAACTGTTCAACCGACATTACCGGAACCTCCTCAAGGGCCTCCATGAAATCCTGCCGGCGGGCGCCTATTTCAGCAGCATAGTCCGCCATCTTCTTCTCATCGATCTGTGCGTCACGCACCTGGCCGATCATCCAGTTGGCAACATGAACGCCGCCCACGGTGATGCTGGTGCCGGCATCCCACAAACCGCCGCTGAGACAGGGCTGTATGGTTGGTCCGGCCGGATTCTGCCGGCCTATGATCGCATCGGACCTGAAACAATTTTCAAGCCCTTTTCCTGTTTTCCTGATGATATCGCTGCAAAGCCGGCAGAAATTGCTGGGTTTGGTGATGGGACTGCCATCGGGATGGGTAATGACGGATGCTACCCCGTTGGCGTCCGAGAAAAGATCCTGCAGGTGCTGTATCTCTCCGAGGTCGAAAATATCGACGAAAGAGATGTTTCCTGCCGGCGTGGTGTTTTTCCCTGGTTTATCCATGGTGCTCTTTTTGATCTTCCTGGTTATTTTTCCTCCCTGCGAAGGATGTCATTGGCCTTTTGCAATTCGATCTCCAGTACTTTGGCCACGGTGATGTCGGCAAAAGTGATCACCAGTCCGTCGATCCGGTCGTCGACGGTACGGTAGGGCATGATCCTGACGCGAAACCATTTGCCGTTATTGGCCGACATGTCCGCCTCATACGAGGTGAGCGTTTCTATAACCCTGATGGCATCCGATTCAATACCGGGATACTGCAGGTTGGTTACAAGGTCGGTAAAAGGTCGGCCGATATCGGTGACCCGCAGTTTGAATATCCGGGTCACCTGGTCGGTGAACCTGCGGATGTTCAGTTTCCTGTCGAGGAACAGGGTGGCAATTTCGGTGCTGTTCAGCAGGTTCTTCATGTCGTCGTTTGCCTGGATATAGTCGCCCACTTTGCGCTGCAACTCGATGTTGACGGTCTGCAACTCCTCATTCAGGCTCTGCATCTCCTCCTTCGAGGTTACAAGCTCTTCGTTTGTCGACTGGAGCTCCTCGTTGGTCGACTGGAGTTCCTCATTGATTGATTTCAGCTCCTCCTGCGACGTTTGCATCTCTTCACGCAAGCTCTGCAGGTCCTCATTGCGCCGCTGCAATTCGCGATCGAGTTCCTTTTCCCTGGTCGTCGGTTTTCTCTTTATACTCACGGTACCCGGTGGGGTTGGCCCGGCTACAGCCTCAACCTCGGTAAAGACCAGGATGATCATGCCCCTTGCCGACTGCGTGTGTTCAATTTGCTGGGCAGTAAGGTTTATCATTACGGGACCGTTGTTGGCCGCCATTTTGACATTTTTAAGCTCCACCGGGCTGAAATGATCCTTCACCCTGCGCAACAGGGATGGCAATTCCTGCCGCAACCCTTCGTGGGCCATGACATGGATGTTCCAGTTGGCCTTGCCCGCCACGGGTTCAAGGTACCTTCCCGTGTGGCCTGTAATGTAAAGAATATTGCCATGATCATCGACTAGCACGCTGGGGGGGGCAAAATGCTTCAGGACGAATTGTTCGGCTACCGACTCTAAGCTGCCGGGGGATTTTACCACTGGTTTTTTTTCGCCCCCGGCGCGCTTTGTCCGAAGGAAGGCACTCGGGAAATCGTGCAAGTCGGGGGTGACAGGGATAAAGGTCCGGCGGAAAATTTTCAGCCTGTTGTCGATCTCTTCGAACCCATCGTGACTGTTACCGAGGGTTTCCGATGTTCCAAGCACCAGGATCCCTCGTGGGTTAATACTGTAATTGAACAGGATGAACAGCTTTTTCTGCAGGTCAGGCTCCATGTAGATCAGCATGTTGCGACAGGTAAGGATGTCGAGCTTTGTAAAGGGAGGGTCCCGGATCACGTTCTGCGGGGCAAAGACCACCAGTTCGCGGATCATCGTGTTGATGCGGAATCCATTGTTTTCAGGGGTGAAAAAACGGTTGATCCGTTCAGGGGAGACATCAGCCGTAATGTTGTGCGGGAAAAAGCCCTTCCGGGCAATTTCAATGGCATCCTGGTCCAGGTCGGTGGCGAAGACCTGCAGGGTCATGTTTTTTGGTTTTTTCAGCTTTTCAAGCACCTCCCTGAAGACGATTGCCAGCGAATAGGCCTCTTCACCCGTTGAACAGCCGGGGACCCAGCAACGGAACACATACCCGTCGGGCAGTTCGTTGATCAGGCCGGGAAGTGCTTCGTCGCGGAGTTTATCCCAAACGGCGGCATCGCGGAAGAAACTGGTAACCCCGATGAGCAGTTCCTTGAACAGAATTTCAATCTCCGACGGGTTTTCCTGGAGGAAACGGACATAACTTGTGATCTTGTCGATCTGGTGAATGCCCTTTCTCCGTTCGATCCTGCGGAACAAAGTGTTTTTCTTGTAAAGGGAGAAGTCATGGCCGATGTGTTCGCGCAACAGGATGATGATCTTGTCGAGATTGCTCTTGTTTTTCAGGTCCAGTTCGGGATCGGTTTTAAGAGCCGGGTTGAATTGCAAAAGGGAGATCAGCCTGGCGGGAAGCTCTTCGGCCGGCGCAATGATGTCGGCGATGACGGCTTCGGTGGCGCTGCGCGGCATCCCGTCAAATTTTGCCGTGAGAGGGTCCTGCACAAGCACCATCCCGTTCTTTTCCTTGATCGCCTTGAGCCCGAGGCTCCCGTCCGATCCCATTCCCGAGAGGATGATCCCGATGCTTTTTTCCTGGAGGTCATCGGCCAGCGACCGGAAAAAGATATCGACCGGCAAACGCAGCCCGCGCGATTCAACAGGGTCAAACAAATGAAGGGCGCCGTTGAGGATCGACATGCTCTTGTTGGGAGGAATCACGTAAAGGCAACCCGGCTTCACAATGAGATTGTCGGCCGCCTGGTAAACCTTGAGGGGGGTTATCCTTTGAAGCAGTTCCGGCATCATCCCGGCATGGGTCGGGTCGAGGTGCTGGATCACAATGAAGGCAAAAGCCGTACCTGCAGGCACATTAGCGAAAAACTGCTCAAGAGCCTCCAGTCCGCCAGCCGAAGCCCCGATTCCCACAATGGGGAAACGACCTTTCCCGAATTGGGTATACGGAAGGTCTTTTGCCTGTTTTACCGGCGCCTGGCGTTTGATTGGCATGATTTGGAGGTTTGAGGATTCATGGATGTTTTGATAATGACGATTGACGAATGACGAATGACGAATTTATTGATTTCCAGGGTAAAAGGAGATGATTTCCAGCAACTGGTCTCTTCATCCTCCAATACCAGGATTTTCTTCCCCGACCAGTCGTACCCGGGATGCGGCACCACGGCCGGCTCCTTTTTCTGATTCCCGGCTTCCGCAGCAATGCCGTGTGAAGGAGTGTGGCAGGGAAGGGAAAACCAGAAGGTACTGCCTTGCCCGGCAACAACAAAGGCAAGAAGCGATGCCACGAGGAAAAAAAAGGGAATATGGTGAATGCCTGGATCATTGTTCACTGGGTTTTGCCGGAACCCGGTTGAAAAAACCGGAGATCAGTTTCATTAACTCCTCTCTCCGGATGGGTTTTGCAATATAGCCATTGCACCCCGCAGCCAGCGACTTTTCCTTGTCGCCCGATAACCCGTAGGCGGTCTGGGCGATAATGATCACGCCGGGGTTGAATTTGCGGATTTCGCGGGTCGCGTCGTACCCGTCCATAACCGGCATCTTGATATCCATCAGCACCAGGTCGATATCAGGGTTTGCCCGGCAAACATCCACGGTCTCAGTTCCGTTTCGCGATTGCAGGATCTCACTGCTGAAGTTCTTCAGCGACAGGGTGATGAAAACCGCCGACGCTTCATCGTCCTCAGCAAGCAATATCTTGAGGGGCCTGATTTTGGAGGGTGGAGCAGGCTCCGCCAGGGGATTGCCCCCCTGAACGTCGGGTGTTGCGGTCAGGTAAGGAAGGGTGAAAAAGAAGACAGAACCTTTTCCCTCTGAGCTTTCAACGCGGATGGATCCTCCCAGCATCTCAACGAAAGCTTTTGAAATCGACAATCCAAGCCCGGCACCCTGGAAGGCCCTTTTGTCGGATATGTCGGCCTGAACGAAACTTTTGAAGATCGCCTGGAGGCGGTCGGGAGGGATACCGATGCCGGTGTCCTTCACAAAAAATTCGAGATCACGGTCCTTTAAGGTGTAGCCGAAAGAAACCTGACCCCTGTCGCAAAATTTGATCGCGTTTTTAACAAGTCCGGTCAGGATTGCATACAATTTCTCCCGGTCGGTACTGATGACAGCCAGCTCTTTGGAGAGCGGTTTGGAACAGCTCAGTTCAAGCCCCTTCTGTTCCGCTTCGGGTTTAAAAAAAGTGTAGATGTATTCGATCTGTTCATTCACGTTGGTTTCGCTAATATACATCTCCATCTGGCCTGATTCAATCTTGGCGATGGTCACAATATCGTTGATGATGTTGAGCATGCGCGCACCGCTTTTTTCAATGATGCGGATGTACTTCTGCTGTTCCGCCCCCGTAAGTTCAGGCTCCTTGAGCAACCCCGCAAACCCGAGGATCCCGTTCATCGGCGTCCTGATCTCGTGGCTCATGTTGGCCAGGAAGGCCGATTTCAGCCGGTCGCTTTCCTCGGCCCTGTCCTTGGCCTCCACCAGGTCGATCATTAGTTTCCGCTTTTCGGTGACATCCTCCTTGATCCCGATGAAGTGGGAAATTTCCCCTTCGCTGTTCACCAGCGACGAAATGACGGCACTCTCCCAGTAAGAATCCCCGTTTTTCTTCCGGTTCTGGAATTCCCCGTGCCAGTCCTTCCCCGACAGGATGGTATCCCACATCTCCCTGTAAAATTCGCGTGTCTGGTTCCCCGACTGGAGCAACCTCGGGTTCCGGCCCCTGATCTCATCGAGGGAATACCCGGTTATTTCAGTAAATTTGGGATTGGCGTATTCAATGTTCCCGTTTTTATCGGTTATCACGATGGTCACCGGACTCTGGCTGATCGCCTGGCTGAGCAATTTTATCTGCTTTTCTGCCATGATGCGTTCGGTGATGTCGCGGATGGCCCCGTCGATATGATGGGGGTTCCCTTCCGGGTCTGTTATTAAGCGGGCGTTGATGGAAACATACCGGATGTCACCGGTTTTTGTCCGGAGTTTAAGTTCGTAATCCCTGAGTTCCCCCGACTTCCGGATGGACTTCAACAGGATATCCCTGTCTTTTGGCTCGGCATACAGGGAGTAAACGGGCTGTCCGAGGATATCCTCCCGGTTGAATTCGGAAAAATGCTTGATGGAGGGACTGATTTCAAGTACGATGCCGGAAAGGTTAGTCTGGTAAAATACATCCTGGACGTTTTCAAAGATCGAACGGTATTTCTCCTCGCTGATCCGCAGCGCCTCCTCGCCGGCCTTCCTGGCCGCGTTCTCATTCCGGAGATCCTCCAGCAGGTTGAGGGTTGCAATGTTTGTTTCCTGCAGGTCCCGCGTCTGTTCGGCAATAAGCGATGCCAGGCGTTCCGACTCATTCCTTTTTTCCAGGTTTGAAAGTTTGATTTTCACCATGGCCCGGATCTGCGCGGTCAGTTCTATCGGGTCAAGCGGTTTTGCAAGAAAGGCCTCGGCACCTGCTTCCAGGGCCCGCAGGCGGCTGTCCTTGTCCCCTTTCAACGCTGTGACGAACACCACCGGGATATCGCCCAGGTATTTGTCGGCCTTTAAAATACGGCAAACTTCGAATCCGTCCATGACCGGCATGACGATGTCGAGCAGGATCACATCGGGATCTTCCGCCGTGGCGATCGAAAGCCCTTCCCTGCCATCGCAGGTGGTGAGGATCAGTGCATCCGGGAAGGTCTCTTTAATCAGTGCCTTGATGGTAACCAGGTTGTCAGGGTTATCATCAATGGCCAGAATCTTAATTCGCCTGTTGGCCATAAATAATATTGCTAATTGTTTTGTAAAACAGCTTTTCTTCAATGGGTTTTGCGATGTATGCGTCAAACCCGTGTGCCATGATGGCGGCGCGATCGGTAATCATCGCGCTGGCGGTCAGTGCAACGACGGGGATGTGCTGCATCCCCTCCTCGCTGCGGATGGACCTGAACGTTTCGATGCCATCGGCCCCCGGCAGCGCGATGTCCATCAGGATCATGTCGGGCAGGTGCTGCCTTGCCAGTTCGATCCCTGCGGCGCCGTCCTCCGCGCCGATGACGGTAAAACCTTCCGAAAGCAGTGCCTTGACGGTAATCATGTTGTCGGGGTTGTCCTCGATGACCAGCACCAGTGGCAGACCGCCCGGCCGGTCGGTTGCCACCGGCTTTATCTCCCTCCGGATTGCTGCCGGTTGTATCATCGTGGCGACCGATCGGAGCAGTTCCTCACGGTTCACGTCGCCCTTCTGGATGAGCTGGTGGATGTTGTTCCGTTTTAAAAAACTGAGGTCCTCCTTCGTAATGTGCTTGGCGGTAAGAATCAGCACGGGGATGTAAGCCGTTTTTTCAGCTTCGCGCAGGGTTTTAAGCACTTCGAAGCCGTCGATGCCGGGCATCATCAGGTCGAGGATGATGGCGTCGGGAATGGTGACGGCCACCAGCCGGAGCGCCTCCTCCCCGTCGTGCGCAACCAGCAGGCGGTAACCGCTCTCCTCCATGAAATCCCTGAGCTGGACGATGGCAGGTTCGCTGTCCTCGACCAGCAGGATCGTATGGGCGGACGACCCCGAACCGGTCACCGGCGCGACCGGCCGCAGGCGGCTGACCTTCACCGGGCGTTTCTGGCTGATGATCCTTGCTTCCGGCCTGTACCGGAGCGGCATCGTCAACGTGAACACGGAGCCCCGGCCCGGTGTGCTGCTTGCCGTGATGGTTCCCCCAAGCAGGTTTGCATATTTTTTTGCAATGGAAAGGCCGAGGCCGGTTCCGCCGAATTTCCTTGAAGTGGTGCCGTCGGCCTGCCTGAACTCGTCAAAAATATGGGGGAGGTGATCCTGGGAAATGCCAACCCCGGTATCGGTGACCGTGAAGGTCATGTTTTCGCCTGATAAACCGGTGCCGATGGTCACCGAACCCTGTTCGGTGAACTTGATGGCATTTCCCACCAGGTTTTGCAGGATATGCCTGCATTTTTCGAAATCGCTGGCGATCATGAACTCCTGCTCCGGCGGGGTATAGACCAGCCCGATATGCCGCTCCCTCGCCTGGGGATTGATCATGCCGACCACTTCGCCGACAAGGGCTGCTGCGCTGAACGTGGTGATTTCCACCTCTTCACGCCCGGCTTCTATCCTCGAGATGTCGAGAATGTCGTTGATCAGGGCGAGGAGGTGCTTCCCGTTGCGTTCGATGACCTCCAGGAAACTGTATTCCTCATCGGGGATCTGGTTGACGAGCCTGCGGCCGAGCACACCTGTCAGGGCGATCACCGAGTTCAGTGGCGTGCGGAGTTCATGGCTCATGTTCGACAGGAAACTCGTTTTAAGGCGGCTGGCTTCATCCAGCTGATTCTTCTGCATTTCAAGCTCGGCATTCTGTTCCAGCAGTTCGGCCGACTGCGAGGAGAGCACATTCTTCTGGGTCTCCAGCTCGCGGTTCTGCTGTTCCAGTTTGTCGGCAAATTCCTTGTTGCGGTGATAGGCCAGGATTCCCTCCACGCGGGCGCAGAGGGTATTCAGGATGCTGTTGATGAGCATGGAGGTCTGCTGGCTGTAGGCGTGGGTGCTGGCCAGCGATATGATCGCCACAATTTCGTTGTCGGCAAAAATGGGCAGGGTGATGATTTCGCGCGGAACCATTTTTCCTGCCACGGTATAAAACACAAAGCGGGTGTCGTCGGGAATGTTTCTGATATGCTGAACTTTTCCCGAGGCCAGCACTGTTCCGAATTCGCCTTCCAGGCTGCTCGCGTCGAACGATTGCCTGGCATTGTTATCCAGGCCGATCGATTCATAATGGTAGAAGGTATTCTTGTCATCGCTCAGCAGGTATATGGCCGCCATTTGCGAACCTGTTTCGGTTGCCAGCGCGTTCAGCGTTTCCAGGAAGAATTTTCTCGGGTCATACTCGCTCAGCATCACACCCGCCAGTTTTTTCACCTTTTCTTCCAGGATCGTATTCTCCTGGATCTTTTCGACCATGGTGTTGAAGGAAGCCGCCAGCATTCCCAGTTCATTTTTCGAACTGTAACTGCTCCTTACGTTCATATCGCCGTCGTGAAAAAGTTTTGAGGCCCTCGTTAGTTCGGTGATCGGTTTTCTGATCCCACGCAGCAGGAGGGCGATGATGAAGAAGGATAGAACCAGGATTACGCCGACGAGCCACAACAACTGGCGGTTGAGGGAATTGTTCAGTTCATCCGAGTATTGGTTCAGGGCCAGGGCCTTTTGCCGGGCAAAGTTGTCGATCTTTTGCAGCGCAGCGAACACCTTTTCCATCTGCAGGGCAACACTGCCGGATGATTGTATCCTGTTTGCCGCTTCGTCTGTTTTGCCGTCGCGGAACAGCCGGAGGGTTTCCGCCCGGAGGGAATTCCAGATGATAAAGGCCTGTTTCAGCGAATCGACGTCGGTTGCAGACCCGAGGTAGAGGTTACGCAAAATATCCATTTGTGCAAAGGCATCGGCGCTGGAAAGCTCGATCCGGTTCATGTCCGAATCGGCCCCTTTCCCGTCCTTGACGAGGAACAGGTCCTTCAGGTCACGCTGCATGACCAGCAGGTCGGAACGGAACATCCCGATGGCATGCTGCACTTTGAATGGATGGCTGTATAGTATATCGTTTTGCGTCTGGATCTTGTCGGTCTGGAAATATGACACCACCCCGAGGGTGAGGACAAAGAATATGATCAGGGCAAAACCGATCTCAAGCTGCAATCCTATTTTTAAGTTTTTCATATTTTTCCCCACTGTTAAAAAGCGTGTTTAGTTTCACGGCAATAAATTATTTCAAATATCATTTCCGAGGCTTCTTACCGTTTGGTCTTTAACCGGAAAACGGCCGAACCGGGAACGACTTCGTCGTACTGGTTTTGTGGAACAAGATCCCTTTCGGCCTCACCGGTCACCAGGTAACCCCCATTCGCCAGGGAGTTTTCCATTTTGCGAAGGATCAGGTCGCGGTAGCCGGGCTTGTAGTAAAAGAGCAGGTTTGAACAAAAGACCAGGTGGAAATCCCCGAAAATACTGGCCGGGGGTGCGCTGAACTGTTCGCTGAATAGGTCGAAAATCGAAAAATCGACCTGTTTTTTTAACTGCGATTTCACCTCATAAACCTTGCCTTCTTTTGTAAACCAGTTGTTCACCCGTCTCATTGTAAGGTTCAACAGTGCGTCGGCCTGGTAAATCCCGGTTTTTGCCCTGATCACCTGGATCGTGTCGGCATCGGTTGCGAAAATACGGTAATCGCTGCCTTCGTTGAAACTGTTCATCTCCTCGAGCAGCATGGCGATGCTGTAAGGTTCCTGTCCTGCCGCGCAGGCTGCCGACCAGATACGGATCTCCTTTTGACCCGCCTTTTTGATTTTCAGGGCTAGCGACGGCATGATGATCCGTTCGAGTACCGCGAATGTCAATGGGTTGCGGAAAAATTCGCTGTAACTGATGCGGATCGATTCGGTGAGGGTCTGTCTCTCCTCCGGGCTGGCATCAAGCAATACTGCATAGGCTTCCTCCGAGGGACATCCTGTCGCACTGATCCTTATTCCGGCAACCTTTTCAAGGAACGATTCATCGTACTTCGACACATCCATTCCGGATGCCTGCAGGAGCGGCCCAATGTTGCTGCGATTGTTCTTCATTCGACGATCCTGTATTTCTCCTCTTCCCCGGCCTTCTTCAGCAGCAGGTTCACCTCTTTTTTCAGTTCAATCATGGTAAGCTCCCTCCCGACCGTGAGGTCATGGAATCGTTGAAGGTCCTCCATATGCCTGATCAGTTCATCCTCGGCCCTTTTCCGGTCGGTAATATCCTCCCCGATGGAGGTCATGCCGATTGCGTTCCCATCCGGATCGCGCAGCAGGGTATTGTTAAAACGGATGATCAGTTCCTCCCCGTTTTTTTTCCGGATGGCGGTCTCGAAAAACGGGGTGATGATCCCCCCGTGGTAACCGTTTAAAAACAGCTCTTTCCCTGCCTGTTTGTTTTCAGGAACGAACAAACCGAACCAGTTGCTCCCGAGAACCTCCCCGCGTGAATATCCTGTAAGTTCGAGGAGGTAATCGTTGCAGAAAGAGACCTTCCCGTCAAGGTCAACCAGGATCGAGATGAGCCTGATGTTTTCAAGGGTTTCGCGGAACCTCCGTTCCAGCCCCAGCGATTTTTCCTCCGATTTCTGCAGGTCGTCCCTGGCTTTTTCCCGGTCGGTAACCATCCTGTTGGCCGCTTCCGCGATGAAGGTAAACTCCAGGTAATTCACCTGCGACGGGTCAATTAAAAGATTTTCACCGGCAGCCTTGTCAAAAAAGTCGGTGAACAGCTCGATGTTTTTCCGGAAACGACTTGAGAAAATGGAAACCAGCGCATAGCAAAGCAGGGAAGAAATGAACAGGTAGCTCAGCACCTGCAGCATGCTTTTTCCCAGTTCACCGAACAGCGACTTTCGCTTCAGTTCAATGAAGGCGTCAACATCATCTTCGTAAAACCCGGTGCCGATGATCCATTTCCACGCGGGAAGGTAACTGAAATAAGAGGTTTTCAATGAAGTATCGGCCGGAGAAAGCTTCTGCCATGAATAGGAAAAATAAACCCCTTCAGGGTGGTTCACGGCGGTCTTTTCTACATTGAACACTTTCATCCACGCGGGGTTGCCGGCACCCGGGATGTCGATAGGCGTTTTATTGTAGATCCCGTTCGAGATCAGGGCCTTGCCGGAAATGGTGTTGACAAACACATATTCGTTTTCGCCGTAACGCAGTTTGCTCAAGGAGTCCAGGATATAGGCCTGGATCACAGGATCAACATGCGGGGTGGTCACGATGGATATCACCCTGAACCCGGGTAACAAACGGTCGTTGCTGCTCGCAACCGCGCCTTCGAGGGCTTCAACCCGGAATGGCCCGCCGGCTGTTCCGACCCCATTGCCCGGCCCGTCTTTTTTCAACCGGCTGATCAGTTCAGTTTCAATATCCGAAGGTTTTTTACTGCCTGATGGATCAAATGGGTTGCAGTACCAGGCGATCTTCCCGGGGCCATCGAGCAGGACCAGGATGAACCCGGCTGCTTTTAAGGAATCTTTAAACTCACTCGGAAAAATCCCGCGCGGGTCGCCCGGTTTCAGTTTACCGGCATAAGGCCGTAAAAGGCTTTCGGTGAGCAGGGGGAGGGATTTCGAGACTGCAGCATTGGGACTGCTGCGGATCCACTGGATGAAGTCCTTGATCTGCAGGATTTTGGTTTTGATCTCCAGTTTCTTGTTGTCCGAATAACTTATTTTCAGCATTTTAACATCCCTGTGATAATTGGTCAGGTTACTGTCGAGCCAGAAAAAACCGAGTGAAATCACGGAAAACAATACCACGATCAGGAAAGATATGAATATTTTCCGGCTGAGGCTGCTCCTGTGGTCTGTTATCTTTTTCTTCATGAAATGCTGTTATATGGAACTTTCTGTATGTCAAACCGAGTTACGATGGTCAGCCGACGATGCGATATTTAGGCTCTCTTCCCGCATTCTGTAAAAGTTCATTTACCTCCTTCTTCAGGCCGATCATGGCCATTTCACGCCCCACGGTGAGGCGGTGAAACCGCTTGAGTTCTTCTATCTTCCTGATCAGTGAAATTTCGGCAAGTTTGCGCCCGGTAATGTCCTGGGTCGTCCCGAACATCCAGAGCGGCTGGCCGTGTTCGTCGCGGATAACCTCGCCTTCATCGTGGATATAGCATTCGGAGCCGTCATTCCTTATAATCCGGTAATCTATGCTGTATGGGGTCCCGTCGCTGATGGCAAGCCTCACCGCCACCTTCATGCGTTCCATCTCCTCGGGCGTGAAAACCGATGTGGCTTCCGCTTGCGAAACCGGAGTGCCGAGGGTGAACCCCATGATGCGGTACATCTCATCCGACCAGGTAAATTCACCGGTGGGGATGTAACTTTCCCAACTGCCGAAATGGGCGATGTGCTGGCTCCTGGCAAGTTTTCCGTTCATTTCCTGTAGTTTGTCTGCGGCACTGTTCAACTCGATTTCCAGTTTTTTGTTACCGGTAATGTCAACCAGGGTCAAAAGGCAGTTCCTGCCGGTTTCGGTAGCCACCCCCGATAGGGCTACGGTAACCTTTTCCATGTTTCCATGGGTCAGGGTTGCCTCAAAATTCAATTTCACCCTGCTGGTGAAAACATCATCGAGGAACTGCTGGAAATTTGCCCTGTACCCGCTGTCGAGGAACGAGACGAATGAATGGTTGATTAAATGAAGCCGGTCAGGCCCGAGGATCTGCGACCCGGCGAGGTTTGCCTCCAGGATATCCCCTGCCTCCGACAGGCTGAAATACCCGAGCGGTGCAAAATCGTAGAGGTCTTCGTAATGTTCAAGGGCCAGGCGGGCCGCCTGCCTGGCCGCCATGAGCTCCTCATTCTGCATTTCCAGTTCTATCTGGTGCACCTCCAGTTCGTGGAGCAACTTTTCCCTGCCTGAAACCGTCAGGTCGGCACCGGATGACGATGCCTTTGATTTCATTTTCTCTTCCGCGCGCGCGCGCAGGGCTTCGGAATTGGACAAGGCATTTTTCTTCATGGTTCGCTTTTTTTTCTCTTTATGATCCGCTTTCCTGCGCGATCGCTTTAGAATGCCTTTACACCGTGGGAGATGCCTGGTTCTTCAGGTATCCCGACATCATGTTGAGCAGCTGTTCCTTGTTGATTGGCTTCGAGATGTAATTGTCGCATCCTGCTTCCAGGCTTTTCTGATGGTCGCTTTGCATGGCATAAGCCGTTTGTGCGATGACCGGCAGATCGGGTCTGATCGCCTTGATCTCCCTGGCCAGTTTCCACCCGCTTGCATCGGGCAGCCTCACGTCGAGTAGGACCATGCAGTAATGGTCAAGATGGTCGTATTGTTCGCGCAGCCGCGCGCCGTTTTCGGCGGAGGTGACCGATATCCGGGTTGGTTTGAGCAGGATTTTGAGGAACTCGAGGTTGGTCGGTTCGTCTTCAACGACAAGGATGTTCCTGCCCTTCCAGTTATAATGGTTTTCTTGCATGGCGGGCTGTGATTCATCCACCTCCGCGATGCCGGCAGGTTCCACGACACTGCCTCCGGGGTTGAAAGGCAGGGTAAAGAGGAAAACACTGCCCTGCCCGGGTTCCGATTCCACCCTGATCGACCCTTTGACCAGGGCGAGCGAGCCCCTGCAGATGGCAAGGCCCAGCCCTGTTCCGCTATACTGGTGAGGGTTTTCAATATCCGCCTGCCTGAAGTGCTCGAAAATGACCGTTTGATTCTCGCGTGAAATTCCGATGCCGGTGTCGCGTACAAAAAAAGTTACCTGTCCGTCCTCGGGCGGAAGGTACCCGAACCGGATGCACCCGGAGGGTGTGTACTTGATGGCATTTTCGATGAGGTTCGAAAAGACCTGCCTGAGGATGTAGGGATCGGTGAAGATAACCGACCGGTGATCGGGAAGAGCCATCTCCACCCGGAGTTCAAGGTCTTTTTTTCCCGAGCGTTCGAGCCGCCGGCCGAAAACAGCCTCCACCTCCGCAAGGACCGCGTTGATCTGGAATTTATTCCTGATGATGCTGACATTCCCCGATTCGATCCTCGAAATTTCAAGCAGGTCGTTGATGATATGCATCAGGTCGTCCGAACGGGTCTGGATGATGCCGGTGAACTTGTTCCGTTCTTCAGCCGTCAGTTCGGGATCGGAGAGCATTTCGGCAAAACCGACGATGGCATTCATCGGGGTGCGGATCTCATGGCTCATGTTGGCCAGGAAAGCCGATTTAAGTTTGTCGCTCTCCTCTGCTTTAAGGCGGGCATTCACCAGGTCGGTGATCATTTTTTTCCGTTCCGAGATATCCTCGATGGTAATGATGAAATTTAAGATCAACCCGGCGGGATCGAGGATCGGGGCGACCGAGACCGATTCCCAGTATTGCTCACCGGTGATGCGCGTACTCAGGTATTCGCCCTCCCAGACCTTCCCGGAGGTGATGGTCTGCCAGATATGCATATGAACATCTTCGGGGGTTCTGCCACGTTTGAGAATCCTGGCAATCTTCCCTTCCACCCGTTCGGGGGTGTAGCCGGTCATGGCGGTGAATTTCGGGTTAACATACTCGATCAACCCCGTCGGTCCGGTAATGATCACTGCGGCGGGGCTCTGTTCGATTCCGTGTGAAAGTTTCCTCGACTTGTGTTCCGATTCCCTGATTTTATCATCTGCCATTTTCCGGTCGGTGATGTCCCTGAAATTGATGACAATGGCGTCAATGCCGGGTGTGCCGATCAGGTTGCTGAAGGTGCTTTCGATCCATAACCAGCTCCCGTTCTTGTGCCTGAACCTGTACTGGATCGTTGGAACAAGCGACGGATCCTGCATCAGGCCGCCGAGGGTCTGCAGCACCATGGGAAGATCGTCGGGATGGGTGAGATCGTCGGGGCTTTCAAATTCCAGGTCTTCGGAGCTGAACCCGAACATATTGGTCGCCGGCGGGCTCGCATAGGTAAAACGGCCGTCGCTGTTCACCATGACGATTCCGTCGGGGGCGTGTTCGATCAGCGCCCGCGAACGCTGCTCGGCAAGGCGAAGGGCCTCCTGCGACTGTCTCCGCTCGTTGATGTCGCGCGAAATGCCGACAAAGCCGGTAAGGTATCCCTTATCATCGAACATGGGCTGCGCAAGCGATTCGGTCCAGACCGTTGAACCGTCCCTGCAAAGTTTCTCCAGTTCGAAGGTGACAGGGTCGGCTGTCAGCGTACCTTTCCTGATGGCCTCTGTCGCACCAAGCATGGCGTTCCTGACCATTTCGGCCGAAGCTTGGGTCATCACCTCCTCAAGATCTTGGTGCAACACCTCTTCGGGCGTATACCCCCGGAGCCGCAGCACCGACGGGCTGATGTAGGTGAAACGGGCTTCGGTGTTCAGGATCCAGATGACATCGGCACTGTATTCGGCCATCATCCTGTATTTTTTTTCACTTTCCTCGAGCGCGTTCAGTACCCTTTTCTTTTCGGTGATATCGGTCAGGATCGACCCGAGGAGGGGTGAACTTCCCGGGATGTCGATCCTGAATTTTTCCGTGAAAAAAGTATGCGATATATTTTTAATGTCAATCCATTCCTCTTCATAATGGGTGTATCCGGCCGTAATGGCTTCCGAATCCTTCCGAACCATGAGATCCGCAATTTCCGGTGAAAAAATTTCGTGGGGTTTTTTACCCATCCATTCCCGGAAAGGGAAGAGATTCCAGGCATTCTGGTTGGCAAAGATCGTCCGGAATTCATGATCCTTGATCAGGATCAGGGCGGGGATAAATTCCAGGAAAGCGGATAACCGTGCTTCGGTCGACCTTATTGCAGCCTCCTGGTCGGGCAGAACAGCGCCGGCTTCCCTGGCATTGTCATTGCAGCAGGTTTGCCGGAGTTCATCCTGCAAACCCTCCGGGTTGTTGTGATCCGTTGTTTTCATACATCCCAGTTAATGCGGTATATCTCCTTATCCACCTTGCATAATCTATCCCGGCAGGGTGCCCGGTCTCCTGGATGCCGGGTGTCAGTACCGACCTACCCGGCTATTGTTTACGAAGTTAGGACAGATTTCTTACAAAAAACAAAAATTGTTCTGCAATAAGTGAAAAAGATGAAAAATACCTCAAAAATTAAAAGGGCAGGTCATCTTCGGGAGGCATTTCATAATATCCCGGCAACGGTTCCGATTCGGGAGGCGGGGGTGCGCCGGTCCCTTTTTTCGCCACCTTCCATCCTTTGGCTTCCGTATACCAGCGGCCGTTGAATTCACGGCTCTCCAGGTCGAACGATACTTCCGCATCTTCCCCCTCTTTCAGGTTGAACTGATCGATTTTATCACCCCACAGGGAGAAACATACCTTCCTGGGAACCTGGGCGGCCGTCTCCAGTATGAATTCCTGCTTCTTCCATATCCCGTTTTTCCCGGTACCCGATTGAAGGGGCAGCACACGGATTATTTTTCCTGAAATTTCCATATATGTCAAGTTAATTTTTATCGTGTTGTCAAGGGTTATTCCATCGAACTAAATTAACACAATTTAGCGTACAGGGCGAAATTATTATACATATTTTGCGGGAGACAGAGGGGGAGTGACGAGTGACGATTGACGAGTGAAGGGTGCCCCCGGTGCGATTTGGAAATGCGGGCGGTCAATTACCGGAATTTCGTTGTAATTTTGAGTGATCAAGCTGCTGTTCGTGATGCGCCTGTTATTTTCGGTTTCAGTTATTTTTCTGATTGCTTTTTCCGGGTGTGCCGTCAAAAGGGCAATCCCCGTTTCGCCGGAAGGAGTGGGTTCCGTGTATGAGAGCAGGTTTCCTTCCGCCAACGCCTCGGGAGCGTTGGAGCTTATCTCCCGGTCGGTGAAAAAAGTTTACAGCATCTCCTCCTACCGGACCTGGCAATTCAGGCGTGAAGCGCGGATCACGGGATATCATGTCATGCAGGGAAAATTCAAACAGGCGGCCTGGGGCGTGCTTTCAACCAACGAAACGGTTTTCGGAACGGCAACCGTGGCGGGGATGTCGGGAACATCGGTCGCGCTGCTGACCTGCGCCCACGTGGTCACTTCACCCGACACGGTCATGAGTTTTTTCGACCCTGCCGGCGACGATCCGGTGAGTTATCTGAAAAGCTTTTCGGTAAAGGAAAAACAGGAGAACTGGGTCAGGGATCTCTCCTCATGCGGCAGTTTTACCATCCTGGCCTCTGATCCGGCAAATGACATCGCCATCATCGGGAAAAAGTGCGAAGGGCTTGCCGATACGGTAACAACATTTTCCATCCCGGCAGGACGTGCAAAGGATCTTTCGTGGGGGAGTTTTGTTTATCTCATGGGCTACCCAATGGGCAACCAGGTGATTACCTCCGGTATTGTCAGCCCGGCACGGAAAAGACCCATGGGCGAATTTTCCGCGGATGCCCTTCTGAACAAGGGATGCAGCGGGGGGATCATCCTGGCCGTAAGACGGGGTGTCCCCGATTTTGAACTTGTCGGGATGGTCAAAAACGTCAGTTCGACGGTGGAGGAATTCCTGAAACCCGCACCCGACAGGCCACGGTCAGCCGAATGGCTCCCATACGAGGGTGCGGCTTACGCCGGATCACGGGAGGAAATCCAGTATGGACTGAATTCCGTGGTAACCATCGAAACAATCGCCGGATTCTATTCAAGAAACCGCCAGGCGCTCTTGAAGCAAGGATATGACCTTGATTGCTTTTTTGGGGTGAAAAAACCCTGATAATATTTTCGATTTACGACTTACGATTTACGATTTGAAATTAGGCATTAGGAATGATCGCGGACGTGGAGGTTAATACATTCAGAGGTATCTCTTCCGGCCAACCCCTTGCAAACAGTAAAATCGTAAATCGTAAATCGTAAATCAAGTGTCCTCACTTTTATGAATTCCTTCCATTCAGGCATTCCAATACCTGAATTATCGTATCTTTGTCGGGCAATTTGCCAGGTCATCTGCACCGGCACGAAAAATGACTAGTTTTGCACTAAATTACTGATCCATGGAATCCGAAGCGAACAAGATACTCGATGAGGTCACGCAGGGTGATTACAAATATGGTTTTGTAACGGATATCGATACGGAATTTGCACCCATCGGACTTTCTGAAGATACCGTCCGTTATATCTCCCTGAAAAAGAACGAACCTGAATTTTTACTGGAATTCCGCCTGAAGGCCTACCGTCACTGGCTTACTATGACCCGGCCGAAATGGGCTCACCTTGACATCGAACCCATCGACTTCCAGAAGATTATTTTTTATGCGGCGCCTAAGAAAAAGAAAGAGCTGACGAGCCTCGACGAGGTGGATCCGGAGCTCCTGGCCACCTTCAACAAACTAGGGATCTCGCTGGATGAACAAAAAAAACTGGCCGGGGTTGCCGGCGTGGCAGTCGATGCCGTGATCGACAGCGTTTCGGTTAAAACTACTTTTTCGGAAACGCTTTCAAAACACGGGATCATCTTTTGTTCTTTCAGCGAAGCCGTCCAAAACCATCCCGAACTGGTGCGCCAGTACATGGGCTCGGTGGTGCCTTACACTGACAACTACTTTGCAGCCCTGAACTCGGCTGTTTTCAGCGACGGTTCCTTCTGCTTCATACCGAAAGGGGTGCGCTGCCCGATGGAACTCTCCACCTATTTCCGCATCAATGCAGCCAATACCGGCCAGTTCGAACGCACACTCATCGTAGCGGAGGAGGGCGCCTATGTGAGCTATATGGAGGGCTGCACCGCCCCGCAGCGCGATGAAAACCAGCTTCATGCGGCTATCGTGGAGATCGTGGCCATGAAGGACGCGGAGGTGAAATATTCAACCGTGCAAAACTGGTACCCGGGCGACAAGAACGGGCTGGGCGGCATTTATAATTTTGTAACCAAGCGCGGGATCTGCAAAGGCAGCAACTCCAAGATCAGCTGGACGCAGGTTGAAACCGGTTCTGCGATTACCTGGAAATACCCGAGTTGCATCCTGCTGGGCGACAATTCAGTCGGCGAGTTTTATTCGGTGGCGGTCACCAACAACCACCAGCAGGCCGATACCGGTACCAAGATGATGCACCTTGGAAAAAATACACGCAGTACCATCATCTCCAAGGGGATCTCGGCCGGGAAAAGCAACAATTCATACCGCGGACTGGTGCGCATTTCAAAGAATGCCCTGAATTCGCGGAATTACAGCCAGTGCGATTCGCTCCTACTCGGGGCGGGCTGCGGTGCCCATACCTATCCCTACATCCAGGTTGACAACAAATCGTCGATCGTGGAGCACGAAGCCACCACCTCGAAGATCTCTGAGGACCAGCTTTTTTACTGCCAGCAAAGGGGCATCTCGGCCGAAAGCGCCATTGGCCTTATCGTGAACGGCTATGCCAGGGAGGTGCTCAAACAGCTTCCGATGGAGTTTGCCGTGGAGGCGCAGAAACTGTTGTCCATTTCGCTGGAGGGCAGTGTCGGGTAATTAAAATGAAAAATTATTTACCGGTTAAGCATATTGTTTGTCCGTTTTGACTTTTGAACTTTGACCTTTGAACTGTTTTTATGTTGTTGAGTATTAGAAACCTGCATGCCAGCATCCATGGCAAAGAAATTCTGAAAGGTGTCAGCCTTGATGTCAACAAGGGCGAGGTCCATGCGATCATGGGACCGAATGGCACCGGCAAAAGCACGCTGGCCTCGGTCATTGCCGGCCGTGAAGTGTTTGATGTCACCTCCGGTGAAATCCTTTACCAGGGCAGGGACCTCGGTAAATTATCCATCGAGGACCGGGCCCGCGAAGGTATTTTCCTCGGGTTCCAGTACCCTGTTGAAATCCCGGGCGTAAGCATCACCAATTTCATGCGGACCGCGGTAAACGAAGTGCGAAAATACAAGGGTCTCGATCCACTCCCCGGCGGTGAATTCCTCCGCCTGATGGAAGAAAAGAAAAAGTTGGTGGAGATTACCTCCAACCTTACCAACCGATCGGTCAATGAAGGCTTTTCGGGCGGGGAGAAGAAAAAGAACGAAATTTTCCAGATGGCGATGCTTGAACCCACCCTTGCGATCCTCGACGAAACCGATTCGGGGCTCGACATCGACGCCCTGAGGATCGTGGCCAATGGTGTGAACAAATTGCGGCGGCCCGACAATGCCTTTCTCGTCATCACCCATTACCAGCGGCTGCTCGATTACATCGTTCCTGATTTTGTGCATGTGCTGTTCGAGGGAAAGATCGTGAAGTCGGGGGGCAAGGAGCTGGCATTCGAACTCGAGGAAAAAGGCTACGACTGGATTAAAAAAGAACAAGTTTAACTCCTCCCGGCTCCCCCTCCCACCGGGGAGCGCGGGCCGGGGGGTGAGGTAACAAAAGCTACAATGCAAACCGAAATTCAGGACACGATTACAAAAGAACGATTAGCCGGTCTTTTTGAGAAGAACCGGACCTCTCTTTCGCAGTACGATACCCCATTGCTGGCGGAAAAAAGGGAAGAGGCGTTCGCTTCGTTCACCAAACTCGGATTCCCCGATACCGCGATGGAATCATGGCGCCTGACGGACCTGCAGGAAAGCTTTGCACGCGGGTATGATTACCACCTGCATCCCATGGAGGGAACCGATTTCCAGAAGGTTTTCAGCTGTAACATCCCACACCTTGACACGGCCATCATCGGCCAGCTGAACGGCTGGTATGTGTCCAAGGAGGTGCCCCTGATGGAGCTGGGCAACGGAATCATCATGGGGAGTTTGGCCGAAGCCCTGAAGAAATACCCGGCACTTGTTGAAAAGTATTACGGACTGCTGGCGGATGATGCGGTTGACGGGTTTACCGCCCTGAACTCCGCATTCATGCAGGACGGGGTCTTCATCTATGTTCCCGAGAATGTTCAGAGCCCCAGGCCGGTCCAGCTGATCAACGTGATCCACGACGACCGCAACCTTTTCCTCCAGTCGAGAAACCTGGTGGTGGTGGGGGCCAATGCGAAACTCTCGCTGGTCCATTGCGACGATTCATACAACCACCAGGCCAGCTTTTCGAATGTCGTTACCGAGATCCATCTTGGTGAACATGCAATCCTGGATCATTACAAACTTCAGAATCTCAACAACAACAGCACCCTCATCAGTACGGTATGTTTCAGGCTGGGAGCAGGCGCCTCCCTCGAATCCCACTATATTTCACTCAATGGCGGACTGCTTCGCAACAACATCCGGCTTCTTTTCAACGGTCCTCACGGCAAGGCCAATATTTACGGCATTTACCTGATGGACCGCAAACAGCATGTCGACAACCAGGTATTTGTCGATCATGCATTTCCCGATTGCACCAGCAATGAAACCTTCAAGGGGATCCTCGACGAACACGCCCGGGCGATCTTCAACGGGCATGTGCTGGTTCGCCGCAAATCCGTCAGAACCGATGCCCGCCAGACCAACAAGAACATCCTGCTGACCGACACGGCCCGGGTGAACTCAAAGCCTTTCCTTGAAATTTACAACGACGATGTTAAATGTTCCCACGGTTCAACCACCGGGCAACTCGATCCTGAATCGATGTTTTACCTGCGCCAGCGCGGGATCGGGGAGGAGACGGCCCGCATGCTGCTGATGTTCGCCTTTGCCGATGAGATCGTGGTCAAGATTTCCATCGCGCAATTGCGCCAGCGGATTGAGGATATGGTCAAAAAACGGCTCCAGGGTGAACTCCAGATCTGTGAACAGTGCGTGCTTCATTGCAGCACCCCCGAGCACCCGGTCGAATTCCACATCGATACATCGAAAATCTGAAATTCCTGTTCAGATTTTTTACTTGCTATTACCTTCAGCATGATGTATTTTTACGTGGTTGATAATCCACCTGAAATGGAGTATCCTGCCATTTCTTTCTATACCTCCCCGCCATGAAGAAAATTTCCATCATTTTCATTTTCTGCCTGTTCGGCATCTATGCAAAATCGCAGGAATGGGCACCGGTGGGCGCCGCCTGGCATTACACTGAATATTTTTTCATGCCTGTCACGGTCGACGAGGATTATATCCGTTTCGAATCGGTGAAGGATACCCTGTACCATGGCGTGATGTGCCGGAAGATCACCAAATACCATAATGTCTCCTGCACCGACCGGCCGATGGTGGAGTACATGTATTCGCAAAACGGCAAGGTTTATTTCTGGGATGAACACTTCGGCATGTTCCAGGAGCTGTACGATTTCAGTCCGGTCGTGGGAAATTCGTGGAAGATCCTGGTTGCCAGTATGAGTTCGGCGCAGGTTGATACAACTACGGTAAAGGTTGATTCGGCCAACCTGGCCGTGATCAGCGGCCTGTCGCTGAACAGGCTGTTCGTTACCTATGATTTCAGGCACCAGGGCGCCCAGCCGCTTATTTACCAGGGTACCATCATCCAGGACATCGGCGATCTCTTTTTCATGTTCAATTATGCGCCTTACTGGACGTATGTATGCGACGGGGACATGAGTGGGGGGCTGCGCTGCTACCAGGATGCTTCGGTCGGGCTTTACCAGACAGGGATCGCTCCCTCCTGCACCTATGTGCATGAATTGTCGGGGATCGCTAACAAAAACGGGAGCCTGCCCATTTTCACCATCACCCCGAACCCCGCCGACCGGTACATCAGGGTGACGACCCGGTTATCGGGAGCGATCGGCTATACCATATCCGACATGAGCGGCAGGGTGGTGATGTCGGGGAATCTTACACAACCGGTCATTGAAACGGCCAGCCTCCAGCCAGGCTTTTACCAGGTAGCTTTTTATGTGCAAGGGGTCCCTGTTCCGGAAGTTAACAGGCTGCTCATTTCCAGGTAACCAAACCCCCTGTTTCGTGTTGCTCAGGTTGTCCGGGTCAAAATTTCCGCTGTTATATTCTTCTCATTTATTTGGGTTAAATTTGCAGCGCTGATTCCCTGTGGGGTTTCAACCTTATAACCTGTAATTCACCTCCTAAGCAACTTAAAAAATGCCAATAGATGTCCCTGCCATACGCCGCGATTTTCCCATCCTGAACCGTACGGTTTACAACCGCCCGCTGGTCTATTTCGACAATGCCGCTTCAACACAGAAGCCCCGGCAGGTCATCGATGCGATCACGGGATATTACGAAAATGACAACTGCAACATCCACAGGGGTGTGCATTACCTGAGCGTGGCTGCAACCGAGGCCTACGAGGAGACCAGGAAGGAGGTCAGGGCCTTCATCAACGCCGAAAAAGTCCAGGAAATCATTTTCACCAAGGGGGCTACCGAATCGCTGAACCTGGTGGCATCCACCTTTGGCAGACGTTACATTCAGCCGGGGGATGAGGTGATCGTTTCCATCATGGAACACCATTCCAACTTTGTGCCCTGGCAGGTCATGTGCATCGAACGCGGCGCCACGCTGAGGATAGCAGGCATCAATGACAGGGGCGAACTGGACCTGACCGAAATCGGATCCATGATCAATGAAAAAACCCGGCTGATTGCCCTGGCTCATGTCTCAAATGTGCTCGGAACCATCAATCCGGTAAAGGAGATCATCGCCCTGGCCCACCGGCACGATATCCCGGTACTGCTCGACGGGGCCCAGGGAGTGTCGCACCTGCCGGTGGATGTGCAGGATCTCGGTTGCGATTTCTATTGTTTCTCAGGCCATAAAATGTACGCTCCCATGGGAACAGGAATCCTGTACGGGAGGGAAAAATACCTCGAGGAACTGCCGCCGTACCAGCTTGGCGGGGAGATGATCAGGGATGTATTCGTTGATCACACCACTTTCAACGACCTGCCCTATAAATTTGAGGCGGGAACTCCCAATGTGGAGGGGGTAATGGGGCTGCGGGCTGCCGTGAAGTACCTGGATGTCCTGGGGATGGAAAACATCGCCGCCTACGAGGAGCAACTGCTCGAATACGCCACAGCCCGGCTGTCGGAAATAGATGGAGTAAGGTTTTTCGGAACCTCTCCGCAGAAGGCAAGCCTGGTTTCCTTCCTCATCGGCGGCATCCACCCATACGATGCCGGGATGGTCATCGACAAGATGGGTATTGCCGTCCGCACGGGCCACCACTGTGCCATGCCGCTGATGGATTTCCTGAAGATACCGGGAACAATACGGGCCTCCTTTTCCTTTTACAACACCACCGGGGAGATCGATCAGCTGGTCGCCGCCGTTCTGAAAGTGCGTGAAATGTTTTCCTGAAACCGGTGCTATTTCTGCCCCGGGGTCCAGGCCTCAATTCCCGAATCGGTCATCTGGAACAGGGAATCCCCGGGTGAATTCATCATATAATACAGGTAGGGGCGCAGTTCCCGGAAACCCGGGTCGAACCGGATGAATTTCCCCTTCGGAACATGAACATGCAGGGTGACCCGTTCACCGCGCCAGCATACCTCTTTCGGGAGCCGGGCAAAGGGGCCCACCTGCAGGCAGGAGCCATTCGCCGCCGACTGGAACCTGATCGCCGCCATATGCTGCCTGGCTTCTGCATGCGTCCTTCCGCGGGCCATGGTAACCTGGGTAACCGAAAACACACTGTCGGAAGTCTCCTCAAACCAGATATCTGGCACCAGGAAGAGTTCCCGGTCGGGGGTGATGACGGCAAACTGGTCATCGACCAGGCTGAACTTTTCATTATGCAGGTATTTCAACCCCGGGTCACCGGCCATGAACATCACGTGTAGCGTATCATCAGCCGGTTTCTCCAGGGCGATTTTGATCTGGGTCTCCTCATGGTATTTATAAAGGTTGTAAATCCTGAACCCCGACCAGGTCATGAAAAACAGTCCGATAATCCAGATGTTGAGCATGGTCAGCCCCAGGTGCTTGATCCTGTTGAACCGGAAAATCATTCTCAGCCCGTTATAAAACAACATGAATGCCGGGATGCCGAGGAGGACAAACAGGATTACCTGGAGGTATACCACGGGGAAATCGCATCCCACCAGCAGGTTCGCCAGCCCGGGAAAGGCAGGCACGGTGAACTCATTGTCGGAATAGATTCCGCCCGTCCATCCCGAAAGGTAGGCAACAATGGCGATGAGAAGCCCCAGCCCGACCAGCAGGATCATCACCCCCGTGATAAAAACAAGGATTTTTGCGAAAATTTTCAATGCTGCAACCAACGATTTGCCGATCATCTCAAAGAACACTCCCGAACCTTTTCCCGCCTTTTTAAGGGTGGCGGCCGATTCACTTGCCAGGTTTCCAACACGTTGACCAAGGTCGGACATTTCGACCCGGATCGTCTTTTCGATGTTTGTAATGTTGATCTTCTCACCGCGCATCACAAGCCGGTCGGTGGTGCTCTTTGCCTCGGGAACGACGATCCACAGGACAAGGTAAACCAGGATACCCGAACCCCCGGCTGCAAAAAAGACAATGAAGAGGAGACGCACCCATACAGGGTCGAGGTGGAAATAGGCGCCGATTCCGGAACAGATGCCCGCGATCACCTTTTCATCAGGGTTCCTGAAAAACCGTTTTTCCCCCCTGTCGTTCCGACCGGAGTCCATTCCTTCTACCCGGGGCTCCTCCTGGTCGATCTCAACCGGGTTCCCCATGATGGCGATAACTTCGGCGACATCCCCGCCGGTGATCACCTGGTTCGCCTCCGGCCGTTTTTCATGCAGGATCTCCGCGATGCGCGATTCGATATCGGCCAGGATGTCCTGGGCCCCCTGTTGCTTACCGAAATGTTTTTTAAGATTTTCCAGGTACTGGCTCAGGTTGAGGAAGGCATCCTCATCGATATGAAAGACAAACCCGCCAAGGTTTATCATGATGGTTTTTTTCATGATTTTTTATTGTTTTGAAGGATTATTTATATTTTCAACCAGGTTGTCAACCGACAGGACAAGCTCTTTCCACCCGGAACTCAGTTCCTCCAGGTATTGAAGCCCGCTTTCGGTGATCTGGTGATATTTGCGCGGGGGGCCCGATTTCGATTCCTCCCAGCGGTAGACGGTCAGCCCGTCGTTTTTCAGCCTTGTCAGCAGCGGGTATAGGGTCCCTTCAACAATGATCAGCCGGGCCTCCTTCAGCCGGATGATGATATCGGAAGCATAAGCGTCCTGCTGGGCAATGATGGCAAGGATGCAGAGTTCAAGAACTCCCTTTCGCATCTGCGCATGTTGATTTTCTGTGTTCATGCAGCAAATATAATGTGAATTTTAGTACTATGTTATACAAGGTACTGTTATTTAACATATTTTAACAAAAGGGTCGTATATTGCCTGAAGGCTGGATGCGGGGAGACAGGAACATCAGGGGAGAAGTGCAAAGGGCAGAGGGAATTCCCAATTTCATTACCTTTGCACCAGCAATCCACTTACCATGACCATCACCGAAATAGAATCACAGATCATCAGCGAGTTTTCCATGTTCGACGACTGGATGGATAAATACAATTACCTGATTGAGCTTGGGAAGTCGCTGCCTGCCATCGGTGAGCAATACAAAACCGACCAGTACCTGATCTCGGGTTGCCAGTCGAAGGTGTGGCTTCATGCTGCGAGCAGCGAAGGAAAGGTATATTACAGCGGCGACAGCGACGCTATCATCACCCGGGGGATCGTCAGCATGCTGATCCGGGTCCTGTCGGACCAGACCCCTGCCGACATTGTGGATGCAAAACTTGAATTCATCGACCAGATCGGCCTCAAGGAGCACCTCTCGCCGACCCGCAGCAACGGGTTGTCGGCCATGATGAAGCAGATGAAACTTTACGCGGCCGTTTTTAAAATGAAGGGAGTCTGACCATCCCTTCATGCAGCCATACGGGCCGCGCGAAGATGCACGACCGGAAAAAATGACACGGAAAAGCGGGCAAATATTCCCGTAATGCGGGTTTCCCCCTGAAATGCCTGCCCGCCCTCCGTTTTCTCAACTACATCCCGTAAACCATATTGAAAAATGCCGAAAAATCCTCGATGCTGGTCGGGGTGGTATTGGCCGGGGTTCTTTTTACCTCCCCGAATACCTGGCCCTCATTCATTCCCCTGATGAATTCGATCAGCTTATCGACAATACTGGCGCCCATTCCCATGCCGAGCATTGCCTGTTTGCCTTCTTCATAAGTCCCGGCATGGTATTGCAGGTCATTTTTTCCGATGGCCCTGCCGAAAATTCCGGCGATCTCATTGTAGGATACATCGCGCTGCCCGAGCACGTAATCGATGTTTTTCCCTGAAAATGAGAGGTCAAGCAGGTAGCGCAATGCAACAGTGGCGATATCGGCTGTGGCGGTCATGGGGATTTTAAGATCGCCCCTGACAGGGGTTGACATGGCCCCCGTGAATTTGATCGCCCCAACCTGCATCAGTGTGTTTTCCATGAAATATCCCGCTCTCAGGTAGATGGCATTCAGCCCGTCGATCGTGTTGAATATAGCCTCTGCTTTCTGAAGTCCCTGCACCACGCCCGCTCCCTGGAGCAGGTGCGCCCCGACACTGCTAAGCAGGACAACGTGCCTGACCCCGGCTGCTTTCAGCCCTTCGGCGATGGAGGTGGCATGCATGACCTGGGATGCGGTATAATCGGGTGCTGCCGCGTCGAACGGGATCATGGCATATACGGCGTCGGCGCCGGTAAAGGCAGCCTTTACGAGATCCGTATCGTAGGTGTCGCCCATAAACAATTCTGCTCCCAGGTCGGTCAGTGCTTTTGCCTTTTCGGCACTGCGGCTGATGATACGGACTTTATGACCCCTGCCGAGCAGGCCGATGGCAATCGGTTTACCGGTATTTCCTGTTGCACCGGTTATGACATATGTTTTCATTCTGATTGGTTTTAAGTGAATAATTAATAAAAATCGCGGGGGCCCCGCAACAACTCAATGTGCATGGTATTGCATCCCCGCAGGCTTTGAGTATCTGTTTTTCTCTTATTTTTTCAACAGTTTGAACGCATGCATCCACTCATTCCTGGCGAAACCCGGGATGCACCATAACATGCAAAGCGGTTCGATGGCCCTGGCTGCCTCGGCTGCGCCCATATCTTCTGCCTCCCAGCCAAATTGTCCCACGATGGAGGAAACCTGCTTCCTGGCATCTGCGTCATTTCCGCAAATGAACATGGTGGGTTTGACATCCCCGAAACCGGGATCGATCATGAGGGCGCTTCCCACGCTGTTAAAGGCTTTTACAAACCGGGCTTCCGGGAACTCCTTCTGGAGCTGCTCCATCTGCGAAGCATCCAGCCTGCTGAAATACTGAAGGACACCATTTACCGGGGGCAGGTCGGCGATGGGATTGGTCGTATCGATCACCACCTTCCCTGCAAGGTTCACCGCTCCTGCCAGCTCCAGTGCCGAACCTGCCATGGTTCCCTTGACGGCAAGCACGACGATCGAACCGAAGGCGGCGGCTTCGCTGAAGCTGCCCACCAGTCCCCCGCCTGTTTCCTGCCAGTCTGATAATTTTGATGCATCGCGTGTGCCCAGCATCACATCAAATCCGTATTTCAGGAAGCCGCTCCCAAGGACGCGTGCAACCTGTCCGGATCCTAATATTCCAATTTTTGTTTTCATGGTTTTCGACATATTGATAGGATTGATTTTAAAAATGGAGGATTAATAATTGTATGTACAAATATAAGCGCAAAAAAAATTATTTCCCGGCAAGTTGAAGGGCCGCCCGGTAGATGTTTGAGGTGAGTTTTTCAGCCGTTTCGTTACCGGTTACAGCAACAATCCGGTGGTAAAGCCCCTGCCAGCCCTGCACAATGATATCGTTCAGGTCTACCGAAGATGGGGTGGGGAATACCAGGATTTTTCTTCCCTCCCTGACCCTTTTGACCAGTTGCTGCTCTTCCAGCTTTTCCAGCAAACGGGTAACGGTTGATGGGGTCAGCATCATCATGCGGGCAAGTTCTCCCGAAGGGATCCCTGGATTTTTGTTGACGCTCATCACGATGAATGCGTAACTTGGGCTCAGACCGGCGGGGGCAAAACACTCTTCCGCCATTTTGGTCATCACCCGCGCAAGGGCGTTGGATGAATAATAAAGACAATGGCAATAAGGACTTTCATTTTCCTTCATGCCGCAAAGATATAAATAAATTGTATGTACAAGTAAATTTTTTTCTTCTCCGGTCTTTTTTCAGGATGCCCTGGTTTTTTTCATGCCTCTTTTCCCCACCTTTTCCCTGAATCTTCTTACAAGAGAAAGATGGGTAAGGTTGAGCAGTTTGTGGTTCAACAGGTAGGAGACTACAATTTTTTCAATCTCATGATGGAGGGGCAGGAGGATGGCAATCAGGAAGATCTTGATGAGCAGTACTTTCCAGGGCTCGCCAGCAGTAAGTTCATGAATTTTATGATCGGCAAGCAGGATGATGAACTCGAAGAGAAAGATGAAGGAAAAGAAACCCAGCATCCGGATAATCCACTCGGGCACCTTTAAGCTTCCCAGCATGATCAGGAGTACGAAAACCGAAAGGATCCCAATGGTGATGGCCGTGTATTGCAGGTAATGCCGTCGCAGGGTTTCCTGTTTTTCCTGTTCGGCCTGGCGCTCCCGCTGCCTGGTTTCATGGTCGATCTCCATCACGAGGATCTGGTCCTGTTTCGACAGGTTGTTGATACTGTCCGACAAGGCCTTGTTCAGTACGGAATATCGGAAGGCATTTTTATAATCGCCGGTGGATGCATACAGCGATGCAAGTTCCCGGGAAGCGATGACCATGTATTCGAAATAGGATGCACGCTCGGCAGCCTGGTAGGAGCTTGTGTATTTGACGACCGCTTTTTCCTTGTCACCGTGCCGAAGGAGGAATGCCGCATACCTGTTGTAAAATTTCGACCGGAGGATCAGGTTAGGGTCGGATGCCAGGAGTTCATCCGCCTTGCCAAAATAAAACAGGGCAGAATCGGGCCGGTGCTCCTCTTCACAAAAATATGCCTTCAGACGGTAGAACATAGAGGGATGACCCAATGCCAGTTTTGCCCATTCGACAGGAAACTGCTTAAGGTACAAATCCTTAAGCAGACCGATCTTGTCGGCCTCGACCAGGTGGGTACGGTAAAGGGCAATTTCATAATTCATGAGCCGCTGGTTCCCGGTCCGCGCTGCGTAATGGAGTACGTTGAGCATGCTCCTTTCATCCGGGTGGTTGTTGTTGGAGTTGATGTCGATGACCTGGAGATCATATTCAATCCACATCAGCGCTGCCGAATCAGCGGGATGACCCTTCAGTACCAGGTTGCGCTGCATCAGCTTGTACCGCGTTGCCTTGTTGTACAGTTTGTTGAAATTGTAAAAGCTGGAAAGCCTGTCGTAGCAATCTTTCAGTAACGCGGGGTTATGCTCCTTTTCGGCGATGTTGCTTGCCGTGATGTAATTCCTGAAGGCCTCAATTTTCTGATTTTTGCCCTCGAGACACCTGCCGATCGCCAGGTAACTTTCAGCTTTGTGAACCGCATTTTCGGAGGAACTTGCCAGGGAAAGCGATTTATAGATATATTCCAGGGCTTTGTCGTACTGGTAGACTGAAAGGTACACGATTGCCAGGTTTTTACTCGAAAGGTATGCTGCTTCGGGATTCCCCGAGGCGTCGGCAGCCTGCTCGGCTTCAAGCGCGCAGGCCAGTGCCCGCCGGTAATTTTCGTGAAGCCCGGTCGATTCTGCATAGCGGTTGCAGGCGAGTACCACCAGTTCAGGCCGGTGGCGCGTGTGCGCGATCGAGAGGGCAACCTCGCTGAGACTGTCTGCGATAGCATGGTCGTCAAGGAAATCGTTGCAGAAAAATGCCAGGTCGCACAACCTTTCTATCCGCGTACTGTCGTTGTGCTCCGTTTCTATTGCCTGCCTCATGTTCAGGAAACGGGCGGCAGGACCAGCCTGGCCGAAAAGATTCCCCGGGCGGGGCAGGAGAAAAAGGATGCACACCAGGGCAGCCATTGAAATAATCTTCCAGCAGCGTATCATTTTCTGGTTTTTTACTTATTTTTACTGTTGCTTGTCATTTTATTTGTTAATGTCTCTGCCAGGGAACACAGCAATTAAAGGCAAAACAGCATCAAATGGGGATACCGGTCGCATTTTTCCCCAAGGATAAAAAAAATCTCCTGCGAATCATAAATAATTATCTTTGAGCGAAATTAATACTTATTTATTATAATTCTAAATAATCTACTTATGAAAACCAACAAATATTTTTTCTCTGCGATGGGTTTCCTTACCGGCACCCTCTTCGGAATTTCAATTATTCTTTTTCTCTCCTTTTCAAATGCGCCGTCAGGAGCGGCACCTGCGGCTCAGAACGGTGCCATTTCAACAACGGTTGCCCACGATTATTTCAATGGTTACATGTCGGGTGCCGTGCCCTATACCCAGGTAATCAAGGGATTCACAATAGACAAGTCCCAGCTGACCGCCATGAACAGCATCCTTGGTGAAAATTCCGCACTGACCGGGTTCAGGATCTATTTCGGGAAGGACAACAGCGGCAACAAGGTTGGAATTGTTGTAGGGGTCGATAATTCCGGGAGAGACGCTGTAAAAAATTCAATCTATGGTACCAGTGCGGCTAACCTGAGTCCGTGTCCCCCGATTTGTGATGTCGCGAGCCCCATCACCCTGGGGAATTAGACAGCAGCCGGACCCCGCTCCCGGTTTTACCAAGTTGCATGCAGCAGTGCAGGGTTGTTTTATTACCGGCAGAATTTTCCCTGCCTTTAAACAGCCAATCCTGGCATTGGCTGCCTGTTGGCGGTTTGCAACTCTGCCTTCATCCCGTAAAAGGAATAACCTTATCTTTGCAAAAAAAATGTTGTGGAACCGAATAATTTAAATCATATCAATCCCTTTGAGGCAAAAGTTATTGCTGCCGTCAGGTCGGTTTTTGACCCGGAAATCCCGGTAAACATCTATGATCTCGGACTGATTTACAACCTGCAGATCGATGAGGAGACCAAAGATGTTTACATCCTGATGACACTTACATCTCCCAATTGCCCGGTAGCGGAAGACATGCCCGACCAGGTGCGTGATGCCGTGAGGCTGGTGGAGGGTGTCGGAACCGTTACGGTTGAACTTACCTTTGAACCACCCTGGGACAAAGACATGCTTTCTGAATCTGCACTATTGGAGCTAGGCTTACTATAAAACAACAAAAATGACTCCTTCTACAGGACCATTGCTGACCACGATTAACTTTCCTTCCGATCTCAAAAAACTCAGGCTGGAAGAACTTCCGAAGTTGTGCGGAGAGATCCGCCAGTTTATCATCGAAGTAATGTCGGTCAACCCCGGGCATCTCGGTGCCAGCCTCGGGGCGGTTGAACTTGCCGTTGCACTGCAGTATGTTTACGATACGCCGTCCGACAAGATCATCTGGGATGTCGGGCACCAGGCATATGCCCACAAGATCCTCACCGGTCGGAAGGACCGGTTTTCAACCATCCGCACCTATAAAGGGATTAGCGGCTTCCCGAAAATGTCGGAAAGCGAATACGATGCTTTTGGCGTCGGGCACTCCTCCACCTCGATTTCGGCGGCGCTCGGCATGGCGGTGGCGGCAAAACTGAGCGGGGAAAATGAACGCCACCATGTAGCAGTGATCGGCGACGGCGCGATGACGGGCGGGATGGCGATGGAGGCGCTCAACAATGCCGGCGTCTCCAATGCCAACCTCATGGTGATCCTCAACGACAACCAGATCGCCATCGATAAAAATGTGGGGGCCATCAAGGACTACCTGGCCGACATTGTTACCTCGAGAACTTACAACAAGGTGAGGGACAAGATCTGGCTTGCCATGGGCGGCGGAACCAAATACGGGAAAAACTCCCGCGCCATTGTAAAACAGCTGGGAAATGCGGTGAAAACAACCCTCCTCAGGAGTGGTAATCTTTTTGAAGCCTTCAATTTCAGGTATTTCGGCCCGGTGGACGGAAATGATGTGATACGGCTTGTAAAGCTCTTAAAGGACATGAACGACATCAAGGGTCCGAAGTTGCTCCATATCCATACCATTAAGGGCAAGGGTTTTGAAAAGGCTGAAAAGGACCAGACGGTTTACCATGCACCCGGGGTTTTTGATAAAAATACCGGCACGATCAAGGAGGACAAGTGCCAGGGGCTTGCGCCGAAATACCAGACGGTGTTTGGCCGAACGATCATGGAACTGGCAGAGATGAACCCGAAAATTGTCGGGATTACCCCCGCCATGTCGACCGGGTGCTCCCTCAACCTGATGATGGCCCGGATGCCGGAACGGACTTTTGATGTCGGCATTGCCGAGCAGCATGCGGTGACCTTCAGCGCCGGGATGGCGGCCTCGGGGTATATGCCTTTCTGCAACATTTATTCAACCTTTATGCAGCGGGGTTACGACCAGGTAATTCATGATGTTGCCCTGCAGAAGCTCAATGTCGTTTTTTGCCTCGACCGGGGCGGACTGGTTGGCGAAGACGGGGCCACCCATCATGGCGCCTACGATCTCGCATACCTCCGGTGCATCCCCAACCTTGTTGTTGCATCGCCCATGAACGAAGAGGAATTGCGGAACCTGATGTTTACGGCTCAGATGGAGAACATGGGTCCTTTCGCCATACGGTATCCGAAGGGTCGCGGTGTCATGCAGAAATGGAAAACCGTGTTTGCGCCAGTTGAAGTGGGACGGGGAAGGATGATTCGCGATGGCCGTGATGGCGCCATCATCACATTGGGTCATGTTGGGAATTACGCGGCCGAAGCCTGCGCCGCGCTTGAAAAGTCGGGCATCTCCATGGCTCATGCCGACCTTCGTTTTCTGAAACCCCTTGACGAGGATCTGTTGCATGGGATCTTCAGGAAATTCACCACGGTCGTCACCGTTGAAGATGGTTCCATCATGGGAGGTACGGGCTCCGCAGTCCTGGAATTCATAGCCGATCACGGCTACCACGCCAGGGTACTCCGCCTGGGTATTCCCGACCAGTTTATCGAGCAGGGGTCGGTCGCGGAACTTCACCACGCATGCGGTTTTGACGCCGAAGGGATCATCAGGGCCGTTAGCAGCCTGATGTCAGCGTAAAGGTTTATGTGCTCTTTCCGGGATCAGGAATTTCACTCTTTTATAGCGTTGCAGCAGGTGCATCCTTCTTGTTTTCCATTGTTTTCAACCCTACGTAGGTTCCCGAACTGATTCCCATCAGGGCCAGCAGGCTTTCGTCAAGCTGCGGGATCTGCTGGAACCGGATGACATTGGTGACAAAGATGATCACCATGATCACGGTCCACATGAACATCTGGGCGCGATGAACGCTGTAACCGATTTCGTCCTGGAGGATATCTTCCAGGAATGAAATGGAGCGCGCCAGTTGGTTATTCGATCCCGCCCTGATATCAACCAGTTTCGCCCCGGCGGTGGTGAGGGCACTAACCGACAACAGCACAAGCGTCGACCCTGTGATGGGCGGCAGGGCATCTGTCACAATCCAGATATAAATGAATGAGGATGCGATGACAATCGACCAGAATGCCAGTTGGGTCAGCGCCAGGCTGAACGGGCTGTTGTCGTCGGCAATCCTGATCAGGTTGGAGGTGGCGGCCAGGATGATGAAAGTGACAAGGATGGTGATGATGAAAAGGATTGAAAATATCATCGATCCCCGGCTGACATATTCGAGGCTGAGCGGCTTGACCCCGGGTTCCACCGGCAGGATCAGGCCGCTTTTGTACCCAGCTGAGACCGAAACGGGCAGCGTAGACCAAAGGTAGGGGAACTCGGGGAAGAATTTTATCAGGAATTTCGAATTGCGGTCGAGGTGGAAGAGCAGTTCGTGTTCCTCTTTGTCAAAATTAACCACGGCCATGTCATACATGGCGTTCCCGTTTATATAGAGGATGATTTCGGACAGCGTGTCCCGTTTCTTCCCGGCGATGGAATCCGTCAATGCAAGGAGCGCAGGGATGCTGTCGATTTTCACAATGAGGTAATCTCCGAATACCGCATGATTCTTGCTTCGGGTGGTCACAATGGAACCATACCCGACAATTTTTGGCATAACAAGTGCGGCCGCCCGCGGTTTGCACGCGATGGCCGATTGCTGCAGCTTGTTTTTGATCGAGTCGAGCTGGGCGACTACCTGTTTAACGTTAAGGGTGTCTTTTTTAACGTTCTGCACGGCCCCGGAACCCATCACATGGACCAGCAGGAAAGCTGCGATCAACAGCCTGAATTGAAATCCGGTATTCATCAGGATACAGTTTTTGATTTCTTGCTTTTCAGAAAGTGACTCAGTATAAACAGAACTCCGGCAACGATCAGGGGCATATTGACGACCAGGTTTACCAACAGGCTCAACCCTGCGGAATGGTTCATCTGGTAATTCATCATATAAATGAATGGCAGGAAACCCAGTCCGAGGATCACGAAAATTGCCCCTCCCGCAAGCTCCCGTTTCCAGGCGAAGACCAGGAAAAAGATCAGGATGAACGAGGGAATCATATGCAGCATGAAAGTCTTTACCTGCTGCCAGCCCGAGAGTCCCGGACCGAAGGAATCTGTTGCAAACAAACTGAGAAAGAGAATCGGGAGGATGCACAGAATCCGTGGGGACCAGTGGATCAATCGGATAGCAGGTCTCATAAAGAGATATTATTGAAATTTATGATCGCAAGATAGAAAAATATTCCAACTTCGGTCATAATTTAATGATCCGGCAGGTTTTTTCTGCGATGCGGACGATATAAACCCCGCTCTTCCAGCCTTCACCGGAAATCCGGGTCGTTCCCTGTTCCGTCTTTCCCCGTTGTATACATACCCCGTGAAGGTCGATCACTTCATAAGATTGGCCGGGAACACTGTAGCATATCGTGAACGAACCGGTGAAAGGGCTTGGATAAACCATCAACCCGGGATTGCCGGATGGGGTTTCATCAATGGAAGTGGCGTTCATGGAACCCACCTTCAACCCGTTGCCAAAACTGGTGACCCACATTTCATTTGCGTTGAAGGGATTGAAAAACACGCGCTCCGGCTGGCGGAAGGGGTAACTTCCCACGGGGGTCCATGCGGGTGTCGGAGCATGAACATCCTGGGTGACCCAGAGGCCCTGGGTTTCGGTGGTAAGATAGGCCTGTGCGGGTTTCTGCGGGTTGAAAGTAAGTGAAGTGACCCGGTCAAACTGGGTTCCGGTAAGTTTGACCCACGATTCTCCGCGGTTGGTCGTCCGGTACAATCCGCCTTTTCCGTTCGGGGCCCCGCCCCAGCCGCTGAAAACGCCTGCATACCAGGTATTTTGCGCGGCATCCGACGGGTCAATGATGATGTCGCGGGTCCAGTAATCCATGTTCGCGTCACTTGCATCGGCCCAGGATCCGGCAACCGGGTCGTACAGAAATACCCCTGAGCTGGCAGTGAAGGATCCCGAGGTGTTGATCCGGCCCGAGAAAGTACAGGCCAGTTTACCGTCATTGAGCACCTCCATGGTGGCGGGATGCCCTTCGGTTCGCGAGGGCGCGGGCAGGTGAATCCACGTCGAAGCAGCAAGGCTGTTGAGATTATTGGTCATCCAGATTCCACCCTGGCTCGCGGTGCCCCCGCCGCCGTAATGAACCACGCTGGCATACATGCGGCTGGGATTGCCGGGGTCTGTTGCGACCCAGTACACGGGGTGACCGAAAGCGTGCAGGAGGGACCAGGTGGCACCCCCGTCGGATGAATAGTAAATGTTGCCGGTGGCATCGGTGACATCAAGCTGGGCGTCGCGCAGGCGCGTGCTCTCATACATGTCGTGTATGCGGGAAGTGGCTGCGTAAATGGTCCCGTTTGGGGAGCCGGCAATTCTGTAAACAGAATTGACGGAAAAACCCGAATAGTTGAATCCCCAGGTTTGCCCGCTGTCGGTGCTGCGTGTTCCGCCGTTGTCGGAAAAGGCCCCGAACATGTTCGCTGCCGAAACCCAGTATACTTGCCACGAGGTCGTGTTTTCAAGGCCGATGCTGTGATAGGGTTGTTTGGTGGGTGTTGATTGTCCGGGTAAATGATTGTCCGCAGGATCCACGTAAGCCTCATGCCATGAATTCCCCCCGTCGGTGGTCGTATGGATCAGCGCAAAATCCCCGAACAGGGCCTTTGAGGAATTGTCGGGTGCCACGGTGATCCCGAAACAGGTTTCGGCCCAGCTCCATGCCTTGTCGCCGCCGTATCCGCACCACCCGGTGGAGATGTTCAGGTTGCTGGTGGTTTTGAAGACCTTGTTCCAGGTGATGCCTGCATCGGTTGTTTTATAAACCAGCGGTGCCCCCAGTGTATAATCGTTCCCGGCCAGGTAAACGGTGCTGATGTCGTTTCGCGCCATGCCTGCATACATTATGAAATCCTTGCTAAAGTCAATGCCGGTCATTTTTGCGGTCCATGTGCCGGATGCATTGTCCATGGAATAAACACCTTTGGCCAGGTTGTAATAATCCCATGGCATCACCCCGTTGTAAACGTCGCCGCTGTTACTGGTAATGCAGTAAAATCGAAGGGTGTTGCCTGCCCTGGCTCCGGTGAAGTTCCAGATCACCTGCGCCGACGGAATTCCCGTGGAGGTTAACAGGGTGAAGGAGCTCCCGCTGTTTTGCGAAGAGTAAATGCCTTCGTTCGTACCGATGTAAATGTGCGTTCCGTCAAAAACCACCCCCCCGAAGGTGATGCCGGCACCCATGTTGGCCGCATGTTTGATCAGGGCGCAGGTGGCGCCGCCGTCGTTTGAGATCACCAGGTCGCCGTAGTATCCTATGATCAGCTGGTTCGGGTTGCTGTAGTTGGCCCTGAGCTGGTACACCTGGCCAAGGCCGGCGTTGTAGCCCGGGAGCATGGTCCACGTGTTGCCCCCGTCGATGGTTTTGACAGGGTAACCCTGGTTCCCGTCGTTATTTACAGAATAGGCGATGGCCGGGTTCTGGGTGAATTCCCAGGTGGAGGTGCTGAACGCCTGCAGTTTTGTAAATGGAACCTCGGTGTAAGTCCGGCCGAAATCGGACGAATGAAACATTTCGCTCATGTCGCAGCTGATGTAGAATTCATCGCTGTTTGCAGGGTTGATCGTGGGAAAGTAAAGCGCCCCGCCCCCACCAAAACCACGGGGTACAAACGATCCGGGCTGGGCAAAACAGCCACCGAACCATGCGGTAAAAATGATAAACAGGTATATTTTTTTCATTTTTCGTAAATTTGAAGTGCTATAGATGAAGATTCGGAAATGCAATAAAGTTGTCCGGAATATGTAAAGTCCTTAAAATTAATATCAAATGTCAAATTTAAAACGCATGAATGAGGAATTTTATAACCATGGCATGGATAAAAGAACAGCGATTGTTACGGGGGCATATGGCGCAATCGGGTCGGCTATTGCCGCAGGTATCGCTTCGGCTGGTTATCGTGTGATCCTGGTTGGCCGCGACCAAGTCAGACTTGAAAAATTCTGCAGGAACCTGGTTCAACAGACATCAAATCCCGACATTCACGGGGAGGTGGTTGATCTTGGTTCGCAGGCGGAGATTCTGGCATTTAGCAGGAACTGGATAGTTCCCCTGCACCTGCTGGTCAACAATGCCGCAACGGCCCCGCGTACCCGGACTGAAACGACACTGGGGATGGAGGTTCAGTGGGCCGTGAACGTGATGGGCTATTTCTGGATGATGCACTACTTTCATCCGTTCATGGAGGGACAACCCGGTGCCCGGATTGTCAATGTTGCCAGTTACTGGGCCGGCGGTCTCGACCTGGGGGATCCCCAGTTCGTCTCCAGGCAGTATGACAATGATGTGGCTTACCGCCAGGCCAAGCAAGCCAACCGGATGCTGAGCCATGCCTTTGCGGTGCGGTTGAAAACGGCGGGGATTACCGTAAATGCATGCCATCCGGGCGACGTAAATTCAAAACTCAGCAACGCCTTCGGATTCGGCGGTTCCGAATCACCCGGGGAGGGTGCTGCCACGCCCCTCTATCTTGCATTGTCGGCGGAGCCCGGGGAAATCACCGGAAAATATTTTGAACACATGAAACAGGTTTCCTGCCCTTTCATCAAGGAGAGGATGGCGGTGGACACTTTGTTTGAATATTGCAGGAATCTGGGTAACCTATAGCCGGTTCTTCACCGTCTGCCATGTTTTCGTGATCAGGAAACTCTCATCCATGTTAGCGACCATTTTTTCAAATTTCTTCATAGGGACAGAAAAAGAAAGGACATCTTTCTGAACGCAGGGTCGGGCAGAGGCATCAAACATACCAAGAACCGCTTTCGGGTTTTCCTGCTCCTGCTGGAACCAGGGATGATAAACAATCGCCGCGCATCCCGAACCAAAGGGGGAGATGACGCCGTTCCCATCCGGCTGGTCAAAGTTGGCCAGGGTAAACAATCCTGAAAGCACATCCGGCTTTGCAAAGAAAATCACGGCTGCAGGCTCGTCATCCGGGGTTAGCTGGTCGAAGCGCTTAAAAATGATATACTTCCCCTTTGCCGGGATACATCGCATACCCGCCATCATCTCCCTGACCATGCCGGGAGTCTGGATATACCGTTCACCCTCCATTTCACCCGGGATTCCGTGTGACAGGAAATATTCAAAGTTTGGCCTCATTTTTTCAGTATAGCCCAGGTATCGCCTTGAACCACCGCAGCCGAGCGACTGAACATTCCAGGCCAGGGGGGTGCCTTTGCGCACCAGTGCGAGTTCGCATACGATGCAACTCTGACCGCCGGGGATATTCGCACGGGGGACCTCGGCCGGGTCCTCAACATAGAAAAAGGTGATAGGCAGTTCACTGTCCCCGAAATAGGTCCCCCATTTTTCAAGGAATTTACTTTTAAATTTCTGGTTCATGGTACGGAAACTTTAAATTCGGTCAATATCAGTGTGCCGATATGGCGGGCATTCCATGGTCGTAACGGGGATCGGTGACAAGTTTTAACATGAAGTCTGCAACATCCGCACGCGGGATGGTCCTCGAGGTGGGAGCGCCGGTATTTATCTTGTAGGTGCCTGTCTTCGGTGAATCTGTCAGTCCTGAAGGACGAAGGATCACCCAGTCGGCATTGCTGTCCTGTATTACCCTGGCCTGTCTTTTTTTATCTTCAAAAATATGGTTCAGGAAGAGCGGCATGAAGATCTTTCCGAACCAGAACCCGGCGTCATTCCCAAGAATGCCCGCGGAAGACATGCAGATGAACCTTTTTACACCCGAAGCCTCCATCGCGCGGAGAATGTTCCCGGTGCCATCGGAGAGAATGGTATTCGGTTTATTTTTGTCGACGCCCAGGGCGCACAGTATGGCATCCTGGCCTTCAACGGCCATCCTTACCTTACCGGGGTCGAGAACATCGCCCTCGATGGTTCGCAGGTTTTTATGCTGAATGGTGACTTTCGAAGCCGTACGGGCGAACGCCGTAACCTCGTGACCCTGGTTGAGGGCCTGGAAGATGATCAGGATCCCTGTTTTTCCGCTGGCACCAAATACTGTTATTTTCATTTCAGATTTTTTTACGAAAGTACAAAAATTTCAATTTTCCGGAGTGAACTCCTTTGCCCGGCCCAATCCCCGGTGAATCTAAATAAAAAAATTCTAACTTTATCGAAAAATTCACTGTGGCAAACCCCCGCCTCTTCCGCAAGAAATCCATCTCACATATTCTTCAGGATGCCGGGCTCAGGGAAGGCACTTCCACAGAACTGAAAAAAAGTCTCAACGTTTATGACCTGACCGCGCTGGGCATAGCCGCTGTGATCGGGGCCGGTATTTTCAGCACCATTGGCACCGCCGCTTCCACCGGCGGGCCGGCAGTTTCCCTGCTTTTCCTCTTCACAGCCATGGCCTGTGCATTTTCGGCACTATGTTATGCGCAGTTTGCGTCGGTGATCCCCATCAGCGGGAGTGCATACACCTATGCCTATGCAACATTCGGTGAACTTATCGCATGGATTATCGGCTGGGACCTGATCATGGAATATGCCATCGGCAATATAGCAGTAGCGATCTCCTGGTCCGACTACTTTACTGGTTTCCTGGGCGGGATCGGGCTCCATGTTCCCGAGTATCTCTGTGTCGATTACCTCTCGGCAGCCCGTGGTTACCAGCATGCCCTCGTTGAACTCGGGCGCGGAATCCCGGTTTCAAAACTTCCCGACATGCTTCATGAGGCCTATGTCGCATGGCAAACGGCGCCGGTGATCGGGGGGATTCGCTTCATTGCCGATATTCCTGCCTTTTCCATTGTGGTATTTATTTCGGTGCTGGTCTACATCGGTATTTATGAAACCAAGGTGGCCAGCAACACCATGGTCGTCCTCAAGATCGGCATATTGTTCCTCATCATCTCGGTAGGTTCATTTTACATCGATCCGAAAAACTGGCATCCCTTTGCACCCAACGGCGTGACAGGAGTATTAAAGGGTGTTTCGGGCGTTTTTTTCGCCTATATCGGGTTCGATGCGATCTCCACGACGGCCGAAGAGTGCAGGAACCCCCGGCGCGATCTCCCCAGGGCCATCATCCTTGCCCTCATCATCACCACGGTCCTGTATATCCTCATCAGCCTCGTCCTTACCGGGATGGTGCATTATACCGACCTTGGGGTCGGGGACCCGCTGGCCTATGCATTCCAGAAGCTCCACCTGACAAAACTTTCGGGGATCATCGCCATCAGCGCGGTGATCGCCATGGCAAGCGTGCTGCTGGTTTTCCAGGTCGGGCAGCCGCGTATCTGGATGAGCATGAGCCGCGACGGATTGCTGCCCAAATCGTTCTCGAAAATTCACAAGCGTTACAAGACCCCCTGGTTTGCTACGGTCATTGCCGGGATACTGGTTGCCTTTCCCTCCCTTTTCATGAATCTTACCGAGGTAACCGATCTGACCAGCATCGGGACGCTTTTTGCCTTCATCCTGGTATCGGGCGGAGTGCTGGTACTTCAGAGCGGGTGGAAAAAGAATGATATTCCTGTCAGCGAAAAGGGTTTCCAGGTACCCTATCTCAACAGCAGGTACTTTCTTCCGGTGATCTGGTTGTTTGTCCTTGTCCTGCTCTATTACTGGAACCGGGCCGAAATTACCCTGTGGATTATCGGGAATCCCGTCTCCGGCGGGCACTTTTTTTCTAACTCAGGGATCGGGCACCTCCTGGCCGGTCAGTTCCCGGTCGTAATTTTCATACTCTCCTCCATCGTCCTTACCTGGTTTGCCGTCCGGAAACAGTTCTCCCTGGTCCCTGTACTGGGGTTGCTGACAAATTTTTACCTGATGGCGCAACTGGGTGTGACAAACTGGTTGCGCTTCCTCATCTGGCTTGCCATCGGGCTGGTGATCTATTTCAGCTTCGGACGCAGGCACAGCAAGCTTGACAGGCCCAGGGAAACCAGCAACGAAACGAATTAAGGTACCATGAACGCCACAGAGATCATCGTCATCGTTGTTGCAGGGATTTTCGTAGGGTTTATCAACACCCTGTCGGGCGGGGGGTCCGTGATAAGCCTTTCCCTGATGTTGCTTCTGGGCCTGCCGGCCGGCATTGCAAACGGGACAAACCGGGTCAGTATTTTTTTTCAGACCCTCTCGTCCGTTGGAAGTTTCACCAGGCAGAAGATGTTCAACAACATGCGCCCGGTCTGGCTCTCGATCCCGGCCACTGCCGGGGCGATTCTCGGCGCCTGGCTTGCAGTGGATGTCAGCACCCGGGTCATCGAAGTAGCCATGGCCATCGCCATGGTCTGCATGCTCTTCTTTCTTTTTTACAAGCCCTCGGAATGGCTCAGGGAAAAACCTTCAATGTTGTCGGAGCCCCTGAAATGGTGGCAGCTTGCCATTTTTTTTATCGTCGGCTTCTATGGGGGCTTCATCCAGGTCGGGGTTGGCTACTTCCTGCTGATGGCACTTGTGCTTGGCGTCGGGTACGACCTTGTCAGGGCCAATGCGGTGAAAAACCTCATCGTCTTTTTTTATGCGATCTTTGCCCTGCTTGTTTTTATCATCGATGGAAAGGTAAATTACCTGTACGGCTTTATCCTGTCGGGGGGAAGCATGATCGGGGCCCTCATCGCATCTTACCTTGCTGTAAAAAAGGGGGCGGTATTTATCAGGGCGGTAATTTTACTTTCGGTAGTTTTGACATTGCTGCAGATAACAGGATTGATTAATTTTGCAGCCCTGCTGAAACACTTCTTATAACATTTCAGAGTGGGGGGAGCGCAAGGAATCACCGTTTTTGGGCAGGATAATTATATACATAAAATTAATGTGTTATGAAAATATCAAATCGGATTATCATGAAAATATCAACGTTGCATCTTATATTCCTGGCTGTTCTTATCTCCGTTTTAATTCTCCCGGGGGCTATTTTTGCCCAGCAGGAAACAGCAGCCTCCATCGCGGTTAACCCGGCTCAGCAGAAATGGGTCCTCGTGATCCATGGCGGTGCAGGCGGACCGGTAAAGGGCACGATGAGCGCGGCCGAAGAGAAAGCCTACCTGTCGAAGCTTGATGAAGCCTTAAAGGTTGGCGGTGCAATCCTCTCAGCGGGGGGGACAAGCATGGATGCCGTGGAATCGGCGGTGCGCTTCATGGAGGACTGCCCGTTGTTCAATGCGGGCAAGGGTGCCGTGCTGAATGAAAACGGTAAAGCCGAACTTGATGCCGCCATCATGGATGGCCGGACCGGGATGGCCGGATCGGTTGCCGGTGTTACAACCATAAAAAATCCAGTTACGGCTGCCCGTCGCGTCATGGAAAAGACAAATCATGTCATGCTCGTTGGCGGCGGTGCCGAAAAATTTGCCAAAACGCAGGGACTTGAAATGGTCGATCCCTCTTATTTTATCACCCCGGCACGGCTCGACGCCTGGAAAAAAAGCAGGGAGGTGCAGCCCAAAACTCCTGTAAAAACCCAGCCTTCGATGGAGAAACACGGAACGGTGGGGGCTGTTGCACTCGATCAGCAGGGAAATCTTGCCGCCGCCACCTCGACAGGCGGATTGATGGGAAAAATGGCGGGCAGGGTAGGCGATTCACCGATCATCGGCTCAGGTACATACGCCAATAACAAGACCTGCGCCGTTTCAGCAACCGGGCATGGAGAATTCTTCATGCGGAATGTCGTAGCCTACGATCTTTCGGCACTGATGGAATACCGCGGAATGCCGCTGGAGGAGGCCGGGAAGATGGAAATCATGGAAAAACTTAAAAACCTGAAAGCCGACGGCGGTCTTATTGCAGTCGACAGGGAGGGCAACATAACCATGCCTTTTAATACCAATGCGATGTTCAGGGGTTTTATGAGGTCGGGAGGGGAACAGCAGACCGCGATTTACTGACCCTATTGCTTTTCATACTGCTGGATTTCGTTGAATACGTATTCCAGCGTTACGCCGGCAATCCGGAACATCTCTTCGGATTCTCCACCATCGTGATACTTGCGTTCACACACCACCCGCTCAATACCGCAGTTGATGATCAGCATGGCACAAGTGCGGCAGGGGGTCATCCTGCAGTACAATGTAGCCTTTTCAAGCGGTATCCCCAGCCGGGCAGCCTGGCAGATGGCATTTTGTTCTGCATGAACGGTCCTCACGCAATGCTGCGTTATACGTTCATCCTCGTGCAACATCTTTTTCATCAGGTGGCCAACCTCGTCGCAATGGGGCAAACCGCGCGGCGAACCAACATACCCTGTAACCAGTATCTGCCGGTCACGTGCGATGACACAGCCACTCCTGCCACGATCGCAGGTGGCGCGCTTTGAAACGGTGTGCGCAATCTCCATAAAATACTCATCCCAGGAGGGGCGTATATACTCAGCTGATTCCATGTGCATTTCTGTTAACGATGCTGTAAAGATATGAAAAAGGGTTTGATCAATACAACCCGGTTTTGAAGCGGTTCAATGGGATGCGGCCGCTGTCACATATAAAAAAAAACCGGCCCTGCAAAATATCGCAGGGCCGGATAACCAGATACTAACCAACCAATTTAATTCAGCATTATGAACAAGCATTATTATACATGAAAACTTATTTTTAATTCTTGATGCAGCGAACCGAGTAGCCCACAGCCCTGAAATCATCCAGGGTGAATCCTTCACTGGCTGACATCCAGAGGACCATTGCCTTTGAAGTGTTTGCGATGGTGCTTGACCAGTAACCTCCCGATGCGCCGGGTCCGTAGATCTGCCCGTCGGGGAAGTCGCGGTATCCCGCGGTGACCCATTTGAGGGATGACCCGAAGGCACCTGCCGTATTTTTGGTGGTCCAGGTAGCCACTTCAGCGGTGAACTCGGCATTGGTGGGGATCCGGTATCCCGCGGGACACGGGTTGTTGATGCCGGCTGCGCCCTGCCAGAGGTTGTTGTTCTGGGGCACTCTCCAGTCGCCGAGGGTCGACAGGGTTTTGATGAAGAGGGAATGTCCGGGATTATCCTTTGAAGAGGTTGTGGAGGTGACGCCGTTTACCGGGGTTCCCAGGTATGCGCTGGCCCAGGTGATGCACTGGTGGTTGTCGGCAAGGCGTCCCCACTGGTACTGCGAGCCGTATGCGAGGAAGTCGGTAGCGGCCTGTCCCACCCTGGAAGCGCCCAGGTTGCGGTCGAGCCATACTTTCTGTGTCTTGTGGTTTGCCACTTCATAATAGGTGTAGTTGGTGCTGCAGGAGTTCTGCACGACCGGGGTGTTGCTGACCACGACCACGGTGAAACTGGTGGTTGTACCGAAGGTCACGGTAAAGGTGTTGATGCCGGTGGCGACGGGAGTCCCGGTGCCGGGCAGGGTGATGGTCTGAGCCCCGGTGGTGGTGAAGGAACCGGATTTCGAGAAGTTGTACCCGTTGACCGTGCTGGTGGTGATGTTATAGGTGCCCACAGCCGTGACAGTGAGTTTCAGGGTAAGCGTATTTGCCGCGGTGAGGGCCACGCCGACCGGGTAATTGCCGTTGACCACGGTGCCGGTTGTGACGATTGAGCCGGTAGCTGCGGCCTTTAAGCCGGAGATCACCTGTCCCTGGCCGGGACCCGTTTGTGTTTTGTCGGAGACTTTTTCACATCCCATAAAACTCATGCTGAAAATAACGGCCAGTATCATGACCAGTGAAAGAATTTTTTTTGTTTTCATCTGAATGGATTTAAATGGAGTTCGTTTTCGAAATCAGGTATTGACCGTCAGGCCGTAAATAATCACCAGGTGACTAAAATATTTTACAAATATCAATGCATAAAAATTTCAACACAATAGCGGGTATGCGTAAAGAAAAATTGCGGCAAACCACTATATTTGCTTCTTTAATATAATGCAAATACTATAATATCAGCAATATAAATATTTGAATGCCGTACATCTGATGTATAAAAGTGGTCTCGTTAGTGAGTCGCAAACCCGGTATTTTTACTGGCACTATATTTACAGTGCAATAATATATTATACATTCAGGAAAAATGTTAAATTAATTTACACTTGTGGGTAAGCCCGGAGGATTACAAGATCACGAAGGAATCGGGAACTGATCCATCGAATGGGGCATTGCAGGAAGCGGGGAAAAGAAAAATGGAACCCGGCGTGCTGGGCAGAACCGGGAAAAAGTAACGGAAGCCTTTCTCCAGGCGAAAACCAGGAGGAAAAGGAGGTAATATAAAACTAGGGGGTTTCGGAAATTTCTCCGAGAACGCGTTCAACCTCCAGGAAGAGGTCGTTCCTTGTCAAATCATTGTTAAATACGAAATCGGCCTCCCGGATGCATGCAGCCAGGTTCTGCCTGTTAGGGTCGCTGGTCCTCATCTCCCGTGCCTCATTTTCCGTAAAGGTTTCAAACGAGATCTGATCGGTTTCCGATTGCCTGCTGACGATGCGCTGGTAGCGGAGCCTGGGGTCGGCATCTACGGCAAAGAGGAAAAAGTTTCCCTTTTGGCGCAGGGCGCTGATTTCCCCGGGGGTCCTGATGCTTTCAATGATACAATTCCTTCCTTTTGCGGCTGCCAGGAGATACAACTGGTCGGTCACCCAGGAGGGGCTGTGGAGCGCGCGAAGCTCATTGGCCAGGTTGAACATGCTGTCGCGGTTTTCGGCCATGCCGCGACGCCGGATCTCGTCGAGCAGGTAGGCCCTGACCGAATAGTGATCAAATCCCTTTTCCTGCACCAGGTATTCAACTACCGTGCCTTTGCCGGCCCCGAGTGTCCCGGTGATCCCGATGATTAACATGGTCGGTTTCTAATTCAAAGTTCAAAACTCAAAAGCAGAGAGAATCTTCCCCCCGTTTAAAAATTCATTACCAGCATTGCTTTCATTGTATGCATTATCTGCATTGTTTGCATTGTTTGCATTCAGATTTTGCCTTCTTTCAATCCTTCGATCCACTTTTCCGCCCTGAGCGGCTCGTACCTTTCAAGTTTAGTCCACAGGCGTGGCAGGTCCTCATCGATCTGCAGCATGCCGCGGTGTTCCGGGCGGAGGAACCGTTCGGCCACGGCGTGATCGAGCATCGCCACCAGGTGGGTGAAGAATCCCGAAATATTCAGGAGCCCGACCGGTTTGTTCACGATGCCCAACTGGTTCCAGGTAAGCACCTCGAAAAGTTCGTCGAGGGTGCCGAAGGCCCCCGGGAGGGCCAGGAAGGCGTCGGAGAAATCGGCCATCAGAGCTTTCCGCTCCTGCATGCCACCGACAATATGCATGGCCGTGAGATTGTTGTGAGCCACTTCGCGTTCAACCAGCGACCGGGGCATGACCCCGATCACCTTCCCGCCTCCTGCCAGCATGGTGTCGGCGAGGATGCCCATCAGTCCGACATTGGCCCCTCCATAGACCAGGGTGACCTGTTTTTCCAGAAGGAATTCTCCAAGCAGGACTGCCATGGCCGCATATTCCGGCCTGTTTCCGGCGCTGGAACCGCAGAATACGCAAATGGAACTGAGTTTTGGATGTGTCATGATCTGGTCAGTCTTGGTAAGGCCGGACGGGGTTGCGTTTCAAAAAAAACCGGGATGCCGGGATTCTCTGAAAATCTGTACTTTTGTTTTTTTATTGTTTACAAGAATGACGGCCTTTCACGCTTTCCGCAAATTGTCAAACATTCCGGGTTAGGATGACCGGCCGCGATTTAAACCCTGGTCAAAAATAACAAGAATCCCGGTTCCTGCACATTTTATTTAACTGATATGTTATATCCATTAAAATTCCGGCCGATCTTCAGGGAGAAAATCTGGGGCGGAAAGAAGATCAGCACCAGCCTTGGAATTGATTTTGCGCCGCTGGCAACCTGCGGTGAAGCCTGGACCCTTTCGGGCGTTCCCGGGTCGCAGACGGTTGTCACGAATGGGTTCCTCGCAGGGAATGACCTGAATGAGATTCTCGAGATCTACATGGATGAACTGGTGGGGGAGAAGGTTTTTGAAAAATGCAAAGATGAATTCCCGGTACTCGTGAAATTCATCGACGCGAATGACTGGCTGTCCGTCCAGGTACATCCCGATGATGCCATGGCTGCCAGCCAGGGAATGGGCAACGGGAAAACCGAAATGTGGTACATCCTGGATGCCGATCCGGGTGCAAAACTTGTAAGCGGTTTCTCCCGGAAACTGGATGAGGAAACATTCAGTGCATTCCTGGAAAAGAAGCAGATCAAGGAGGTCCTGAATTTTGAAAACGTTCAGAAAGGCGACGTATTTTATATCCCCTCCGGGCGGGTACATGCCCTCGGCCCTGGGATCCTCCTGGCCGAGATACAGCAGACCTCCGATACCACTTACCGGCTTTTCGACTGGGATCGGGTCGATGCTTCCGGGAAATCCAGGGAACTGCATACCTCCCTTGCCCTCAAATCCATCGATTTCGGTGTGGTTGAATCATACCGTACCACTTACAGGGCTGAAATGAACAAGACAGCCAGGCTGGTCGACAGCCCCTTTTTTACCACCAGCCTGCTCGATGCCGACCGGGAAATACAGAAGGATTACGGCGGACTGGATTCGTTTGTCATATACATATGTGTGGAGGGCAGGGCCACCCTTGTGGCGGATGAACACAGGGTTTCCCTTACAAAGGGAGAGGTCCTTCTACTACCTGCCGTGATCAATGAGGTAACCCTGATCCCCGACCCTAACATTCGGATTTTAGAAGTATATATTCCATAAAAATCATTATTTTTGTGAACCCAAAAACAACTGTCATGAACAAAAAATTCCGGCTGATTTTCTTTATGGTGCTGATCTCCTCCATCACTTTTGCACAGGAGAATGTTTTCAAATACAAAAAACTGCCCTCGGTCAACATCAAGGATGTGAAAGGCCAGGTTTTCAATACCGGCAGCATCAGCAACGACGGCAAACCCGTCATCATCAGTTTCTGGGCCACATGGTGCAAACCCTGCGTCAGGGAACTGACCACCATTGCCGATGTATACGACGACTGGGTGAAGGAGACGGGCGTAAAACTTTATGCCGTTTCTGTTGACGATTCACGATCGATGACGCTCGTTGCCCCGATGGTCAATGGCAAAGGGTGGGATTACACTGTATTGCTCGACCCCAACAGCGATTTCAAACGTGCCATGAGCGTTGGTCCGATTCCCCACACCTTCCTGCTCAACGGAAAGGGAGAAGTGGTCTGGCAGCATACCTCCTTCGCCGAAGGGGATGAACTGAACCTGATCGAAATGGTGAAGAAACTCAACAAAGGCGAAGAGATAAAGTAACGACCTCCATCCACATTTTTCCACTTTTAATTCTTGTACCTTGAATAAACGGATACATTATTTACTTGGAGCAGTCATGATGATGTTCCTGTTTTCCATGAAGGCTGAATCGCAGGATATCCTGAAAGGAAGTGAAGTTCATGGCAGCATGCAGCTCGATGCAGCCTATTATCTGAAAGATAATAAGATGGGAATTACCGATTCAACCCTTGCCGGGCAGTTGATCAGGATGAACGCCTTCACGGAAGTCAACTATTCGCTGGGCAATTTTACTGCCGGGATGCGGTTTGAAGCCTACATTCCGCCGCTGACGGGCTACGATGCCCAGTACAACGGAGTGGGGGTTCCATACTGGTATGCCAATTACAAAAACAGTTTCATCGACGTTACCGCCGGGAATTTCTACGAGCAGTTCGGCAACGGGATGATCATGCGCACCTACCAGGAATGGACCCTGGGGGTCGACAATTCGCTGCAGGGAATCAGGGTGAAGATCATGCCCGTCAAAGGGATTACCTTCAAGGGGGTCTACGGTGTGCAGCGTTATTACTGGGAACCTTTCAAGGATTACAACCGCGGCATTGTCAAGGGCTTTGACGGTGACTTCAACCTGAATGAAATGATCACAGGCTGGGCCGACGCGAAGGTCAAGCTGATCCTCGGCGGCTCCATTGCAAGCAACTACCAGCATGAAAGCACGAAGGACATCACCTCCAACGGCCAGTTGCTGACCCTTCACATGCCGCAGAATGTCGCCAATTATGGCGGCCGCTTCAACCTGAACATCGGGGGTTTCAACTGGCAAACCGAATATGCCCACAAGATCAACGACCCTTCGGCGCGCAACAACTACATTTACAAGGACGGCAACGGGCTCTTCACCAACATGTCATGGTCACAGAAGGGTCTGGGTATCCAGGTGATGTCGAAATGGATCGACAACATGAGCTACAAATCCGACCGTACCATCGTCAACAACATGGTCGACATCAACTACCTGCCGGCAATCACCAAGCAGCACACCTATGCCCTCGCCAGCATGTATCCCTATGCCACCCAGCCCGACGGGGAGGTCGGAATCTCGGGGACGGTTACGATCCACCTCCCAAAGAATTCCCCGCTCGGAGGCAAATCCGGCCTGTCGATCGCAGCGAATTTCTCGCAGGTGAACGGACTGAAGCAGACCAAACTCAATGATACGACCGCAATCGGGCAGACCGGGACCCTGGGTTATAAAACGACCTTTTACGGCTTTGGCAATACCCTTTATTACCAGGACGGCAACATCGAGGTCTCAAAGAAATTCAACAGCAAGTGGAAGGGAATATTTACATACCTCCACCAGGCCTATAACAAGGATGTGGTTGAAGGCCACGTGAACCAGTACGGGATTGTCTATTCACACATCGGGGTTGCTGATATTGCCTGGAGCATTACTAAAAAACTCAACCTCAGGTGGGAAGTCCAGGGCCTTTGGACCAGGCAGGATAAGGGAAACTGGGCAGCGGGCCTTGTCGAATTGACCATTTCACCGGCCTGGTTTTTTTCCGTCATGGACCAGTACAACTACGGCAACAACGATTCGTCGCAACGTCTCAACTATTACCTTGTCAGTGCCGGGTACACCAACCATACATCACGCATCTCCCTTTCATGGGGAAGACAGCGTGAGGGCATCATTTGCGTGGGGGGTGTCTGCCGTTACGTGCCCGCCACGAATGGGGTGACCCTTACCCTGACCAGCAGTTTTTAAACATTCAATAAACTTTGTACAACGGACTGAACAAAAAAATCAAACCCGAAATGAAAAGTTTTTTTCATACAGCCATATTCCTCTTCCTTGGCAGCCTTTTCCTTCAATCATGCACCAAGGTCAGCGAACCTTTTTATACCGTTAATGAGGTGATTGTAGATACGAATGTACGCACCGTTCTCCTTGAGGATTACACGGGGCACACCTGTGTCAACTGTGCTCCTGCCGCAAAGTCGGCAAATGCGCTCCAGGAACTCTACAAGGGACAGGTTTTTGTGATCGGCGTTCATGCCGGCAGTTTTGCAAAACCCGACCTGGTGCATTATGTCCCTTACCTAACGGCTGATTATACCTGCGCCACCGGGAATGAGTGGTACAGCAGCAGCGGTTTCAACATCGACCAGAACCCCAAGGGAATGGTCAACCGGCGGGCTTACAACGGGAAAATTTCCTTTGTTCCCTCCGAATGGGGCGGAGCCATCGAAGCAGCACTTAAACTGCCCAAGGTGGCTGTCATGTCACTCAACAACAGTTATGAACCGGGGAGCAAGATGCTGACTACCCAGGTGCAGACCAAATTTCTCAGCGCATATGGTTCCGCAGTGAACCTGTGCGTCTGCATCGTGGAAGACAGCATTTACGGGGGCCAGGAAAACAAGGTTGCCGGCGATTCAATACCCATCATCAAGAACTTCCGGTTCATGCACATCCTCAGGGGATCGGTCAACGGTACCTTTGGTGAAGTGGTTTCCGCAAACCCTGTCGTAAATACCCTCGCTTCTAAAAGTTACAACTTCGATTTCAGTACGAAGAACTGGGTGCCAGGTCATTGCAGCATCATCGCCTTCATCATGGATGCCGGTACCAAAGAGGTGCTGCACGTGATCAAGAGGCCGGTGGTCGTGCAGTAAGATGATGAGGGATAATCCGCCCCTTTTAATGTTAAACCCCGCCGGGAATGGACCGTAAGAGTTTCCTCCATGCACTGAGTTCGTTCACTGCATCCAAAATTTCGGGTAAAATCGATGAACTGAAAAATTTTACCGGGATTCTTCCGGGTTCCGGCCCGATGCCTGTTCTTTTTCTCGGGCATGGCAGCCCCATGAATGCAATCGGGGAGAACCCATTCGTAAGGGGATGGAAACGGGTAGGGTTGTCAATACCGAAACCAAAAGCGATCCTCTGCATTTCGGCACACTGGGAAACCGGCGGGACCTTTGTAACGTCCATTGAAAAGCCCGGGACCATCCACGACTTCGGCAGTTTTCCACAGGAACTTTTTGAAGTTGAATACCCTGCGCCAGGCAGCCCGGAGCTTGCTGCCGGAATAATATCAATGGTTACCGCGACTCGGGTCGGTTCCGACCTCGGCCGGGGCCTCGACCACGGCTGCTGGAGTTTACTGAAACAGATGTATCCCGCGGCCGGCATCCCCGTTGTCCAGATGAGCATCGATGCCACCCGGCCTGCCCAGGATCACTACGATCTTGCAAAAGAACTGGCCCCCCTGCGTGAAAAGGGGGTGCTGATCATTGGCAGCGGAAACCTGGTTCACAACATGAGCCTGGTGGCCTGGGAAAAGATCGAGGAACCGGAATATGGCTTCGACTGGGCGTTTGAGGCGGATGCCATGATGAAAAAACTGATCCTGGCAGGCGATCACCGGCAGCTTATTGATTACCAGTCACTCGGAAAGTCATTCGGGCTGGCCGTTCCAACCCCCGAGCATTACCTGCCGCTGCTGTATGTGATGGCACTCCGGGGCGAAGAAGAAAATGTGAGCATTTTCAATGACAAGATCATCATGGGGTCCCTGTCGATGACCTCGCTGAAAATCGGTTAGTACCTACCTGGTTATCACGATTTTGCATTCAACCGTATTCCTGTCTCCTTTGATTTTCAGAAAGTAAACGCCATCGGGCAGGTGCTCCAGCGACAGGCTTTGCCTTTCGTGCGTATTGCGGATTAACTGGTTCAGGTGGTATACCTTTTTGCCGGACTGGTCAAAGACACTGATCTCAATCTCACCAGTTCCGGATGTTCCGAAGTCAAGGATGAAACTACCGTTGCCCGGGTTCGGCAGTACCGTACAGGTGAGGACCCCGGTCCGCTCCCCGGTGGAGGAGGGGTAATCGACGGTAATATACCCGGTTCGTATCAGTGTGTCAGCAAAAAAGCCGTTGCCTGCAACCAGTTGTACATCGTAGATTCCTTTGTCGTTGTAGGTGACCACGGGATTTTTGCCGGTGGAAAAGGAGGGGGTCCCGCCCTGGAAACTCCATTGCCAGTTGTTGGTGTTCCCCGATGAAGTATCCGAAAAATTCACGGTATGACCGGGTGTAACATGAAGGGGGATCCCGGTGAACCCTGCAACGACCGGCGAGGGCGCCGGCATGACGACAAGGCGGCCCTGGCAGGGAACGCCATTATACGCGGTTATCACCAGGCGAATCGTATCATATGCAGTGGTGAGCGGCGGAAACGCAAGAACCGCCGTATGGTTGGCCACAAGCATGGTGGCAAGGATCGTACTACCTATTGTCGCGGTGACCCTGGCGCCGTCGGTTGTGCATGAAACGGCCAGGATCGAATCGCCTGCAAACAGCAGGGTATCGTAAGTTGCAACCAGGGGTTGCGGGGTTGCGGTCCGGACCATGATGGTAGGATCACCGAAAATCGTCCAGGTGTCGGCCATGTTGGCCCCGTCGGTGCCGTAGGCATCGATCATCTCCATGCAGCCGTTTATGGAGAGCCCTGCGAAGGTCCTTTTTATGTTGGACGAATCTGATTCAACCAGGATATCGGTCATGGCATCCTGTCCCTCCATCGGTGAGTCCCAACTCTGGTTGATGGTTGAACCCAGGAAGGCGACGGCACCGGTGGGCTGGCCTCCCTGTGACGCACGCAGCCAGGCCTCGGCGAAGCAGGTGCCGGAGGTAAAATCGCCGTTCACGCAGGCGACCGACCAGATGAATGGCCATTTTCCGGTGTTTGTAAGCTGGTTTACATTGCTGTTGCTGAATCCCGACGTTCCCCAGGAAGTCTGGCTTCCGTGGCCGGTATACAGGATAAGGCTTGCCCCGCTGTTGACGGCCGAACTGACCATGGCAGGCGTCGGGTTCCCCGGGGCATCATTGCCGCCCTGGCTGCCGTCGAACAGTTCGGGGTTCACCGTATATTTATACGCAAGCAATTTTGTCTGCTGGTTCCTGACATGCTCATAATCCATCTCGTTGTCATCCCCGGGTCCCTGGTCGGATGCGATGCCGATCACTGTTGAAAACCAGTTGCCTGCCGGGAATTGCGGATTCTGCTCATATTCAAGCGTGCGCTGAACCTGGGTCTGCACCTGCGCCACTGTTTCAGCCGAAAACCGGCCGACAAAAACATCGGCGTAATGGTCGTTGCCGGCAATATAGCCATAAGCGTTGTCGGAAGGGCCGCCCAGGTTACCGCCCATGTTGGTCGGGATCTGAGGGGCATCGCCTACCAGCAGGAGATGGGTCAGGCCTTTTGTATTGTAATAATTCGCGATGAAGGTGGCGATGGCTGCGGCACTGTTTCCGGCCGAATCCTTGCTGACCATCTCGGTGTGATAGCCTTCCGATCTTTTCCAGTCGACATAAGGCTGCATGGCATTCATGAAGGGACCGTGGCAGATCACCAGCAGGTTCCCGTATTCGGCGAGCGGCGTGTAGCTCAGTGCCGAAAAGTTGGCAAATTGCCGCTTCAGTACAGGGAGAAATCCCTCCGGGATCTTTTTATCCCCTGCCGCTGCGGGGAGTGGGTTCACTCCCGGTTCCGAACTCCTGTAAAGTTCAAGGGTCAGGTCGTAATAGACGCGCAGTGTCCGGGTTACCGGGTTGTACTGAAAGGGATAGATGATCACGGTTTGCCCGCGCACATTCCGAATGATGTAAGGATCCCGCATCCCGGTGAGTTCCCCGGGGTAAAACCGGTCGTTCCCGTAAGGAATGCCAAAGAGGTATGGAACATCCCCCGGCCCGGTTTGGCGCATGATCACCCCTTTCGACGGTGCAACATCCACATCCGCATAGTCTTTGAATCTGGATGAAACCACGTGCACGCTCATACCCGCCTGGCCCGGTATGACCAGGGATACGGTCATTTTGGGCAGGTCGGGCGCCCCGGCTTCAAGGATCGGGGTAGACTTCATGACCTCCACTGCGTAGGCGCTGCCGCGCGGGGTTTCGACCGGCCGCAACCGGAAACCATCCAGCGAAAGGTGTATGGTTGAAAGTTCGATGGAGGAAGAAGAGACGCTGATCCTGGCGGGGACGGGATTTGAATTGTTGATGCCAATCCAGCCGCCGGCGCTTGCAGCCATTGAAAGAAGAATACAGACGGAGATGATGCAAAGAGGGCGCATGGGGATAAGGTTTTAGTCCAGTTTGATCTTGGCGAAATGAATTTTCCGGATGTTATACACCGGGTAGGAGGTTGCAAGGAGGCCGATGGACATCACCGTGACAAATACCACGATAAAATCGGCAACCTGCATGTGAACGGGGTAGGCGCTTACAACAAAGCTGCTGCCGGCACCCCCGAGCCTTACCAGGCCGAAGCGGATCTGCAGCCAGCAGATAACGGCTCCAAGCGCCAGCCCGAGGAGCGCGCCGATAAGCGAAATAAGCACCCCCTCCATCAGGAAGATACGCCTGATCAGGGATTGCGAGGCACCCATGCTCTGAAGGACTGCAATGTCCTTTTTTTTGTCGAGGATCAGCATCGAGAGGGTCCCGATTACATTGAAGGTGGCGATCACCAGGATCAGGGTCAGGATCATGAAAATGTAGTTCTTCTCGGAGATCATGATTTTGTAAAGGATCTCCTGCTGCTGGAAGCGGTTTTTAACGATGAAATTCTTTCCCAGCATTTTTTCCAGCTGCGCCTGTACCGGTTTCAGGTCGGCATCCTTTGCCACGCCGATTTCGAGGGCCGTCCGTTCGTTTTCATAGGCCAGGAGTTTTTTAACAAACCGGAGGGGGAGGATGGCGTATTTGATATCGTACTCATACTGGATCTGGAAGTACCCGGAGGGAAAAATGACCTCTGTGTTGAAGGCGTTGTCGAATCCTCCCGAAAATGAGGCGTAGCGCCGCGGAACATACACGGCAATCGGGTTCAGGTAATCCTTCAGGTTGGCGTTCAGTGTGCTGGCAAGACCGTAGCCGAGGACGGCATAATCCTTTTCCCCGTCCTGGAGGATAAAATTGCCCTCGGACATCATGCTGTCGATACCGCTCATTTTCATGTAATCCCCGCTGACCCCCTTGATGGTCACAATGCTCTGGTTGTCCTTGTATTTCATGAGGGCATCCTCTTCGATCACCTCGGTGAGATGCAGGATGCCTGGTATTTGCCGGATGCGGTCGACGGGCAATGCAGAAAGGTTGAAGGTTTTGCCATGGCTGGCGGTTACCTGGATGCTCGGGTTGAAGGAACTGAAGAGCGATACCACCAGGCGGTCGAACCCGTTGAAAACCGACAGCACGATGATCAGCGCCATGGCCCCGATGGCAACACCCACCACCGAAATCGCGGAGATGATGTTGATGATGTTGTGCGATTTTTTTGAAACCAGGTACCGGCGGGCTATGTAAAACGGGAAGTTCAAGGGATTTGCGATTTACGATTTACGATTTACGATTTTAACGTTAAACTATCCATTTCCCTTTTCGCTACCTCGCTACCTCGCTACCTTTCTACTTCCATGCCTTCACCATCAGCCCGGTGCCGGTTTTATGCTGCATCCCGGTGTCGAGCATGTTGCATATGAAGGCAATGGGGTAGGCTACGATGTAATAGAAGGGCAGGAGGATGAAAAGCAACTTCGATTTATTCAGCATGAGGATGGGATACTTCATCGAAAGCCTCCAGCCGGCGCGGCCGGGGGTGCCGTAGGTAAAACGCGCCTCGGTTTTCCTGAAACCGGCGCGTTTCAGTTTTTCCCGGATGTCATCAATGTTGTAACCGTCGCGGACATGCTCGTCGATAAAGGATTCGCCCTCCTCATGATCGTGCACGTCGGAGCCGCCCTGGTCGGAGGGGGTGGAAACCAGCAGCATGCCATCCTGGGTCAGGGAATCGTAAAAATTCCGGAAAACCGCTTCATCGTCGGCAATGTGTTCCATCACATCCACCGACAGGATCAGGTCGAATTTGTCGGGCATGCTGAACTTTGTAAGGTCGGCGATCTCAAAGTTCACATTTTTACGGCCGATTTTCATGAAAAAATTGTTGCAGTCGGCAATCTGCTCCTCCTTTACATCGACCGCCTCAACGAACCAGTGGGGGTCAAGTCCCGAAAGGAAATAACTGTACTGGCCGAACCCTGACCCGGCATCGAGGATGTAGCGGCCGGCTCCCTGTGGCGCGACCTGGTGCGATGCCTGCGTTCTTGCTCCGGCGGGCCGGTTCAGGTCGGGCAGGTTTTTTGCCCAATGCCTGATCTCTTTCCTGACATGCCATGCACGCAACAGCAACAGATCCAGTAGCTTGTAAAATAAAATACGTGAAAAAGGGGATGTGTTGAAGACCTTGCCGAGGGATTTTTTAATCGGGTCGTATTGCATGGGAGACTCAGATTTAAACTCAAAAATCAAAACTCAAAATTCATAACCTGCTTTGCACCGGGGAACTCCTGACCAGGATACCGGTTGTTCATTCCTGCTGCGCCTTTCAGGAAACCATGATCCCGGGCTATTTTAACAACTGGTCGATATTCTCAATATAGTCGAGCGAGTCATCCAGGAAGAAATGAAGCTCGGGCATCACCCGCAGCTGGTTGTGAACCCGCAGGGCCAGGAAATGACGCACCTCGCGGCTGTGGTGCCTGATCTTGTCGAGCAGCACCTGTTTGTCGGTGGTGATGAAGAGGCTCAGGTAAACTTTCGCAATCGCGAGATCCTTGCTCACCTGAACCTTGGTCACCGTGATCAGGGCTCCATCGAACAGGTTACGGCTTTCCTGCTGGAAAATTGTGCCCAGGTCCTTCTGGATCAGGCGTGAAATTTTTTGTTGGCGGGTCGATTCCATGCTACAAAGGTATTAATTATTTTGGTAAACGATAACATGGCGGGATGCAGGCGAAACGGTCAACAGAGCGGAATTAAAAATTAAAAATTAAAAATTGCGAAAATTCCGGATCAGGCCGGGGGATCGTTTTTTTATTTCACAGCGGGTTAATCCCACCGTTATATCAGCATGATAACACATTTTTTTCGATAAGTAAAATACGTATAATCATAAGTATTTCTTGCACGGTGAAAAATTTAACAATACTTTTGCGCGCAATTAACTGCCATTTTCACGAACCACAACAACCGGACAACATGAGATTAAACAAGTACTTAAAAATGTCGGCGTTCATGCTGATAGCTACAGTATTGCCAATCCTGGCAAAGGCGCAACAGGAGGCGGGGAACACCCTGGCTTCCGGGATCATCGATGACCAGCAATACAACCGGGCCATTCACATCATGGCCATGCTGCTGATCGGTTTTGGATTTTTAATGGTTTTTGTAAGAAAATACGGTCGTTCAGCGTTGACGGCCACCTTCCTGCTTGTCAGCACCTCGCTGCCTCTTTATATGCTGATCAACCGGGTGGGCCTTGATGGAACCGACAGCGAGATCAGGCGGCTGATCCTCGCGGAATTCGGTGCCGCCAGCCTGCTGATTGCCGCGGGTGCCGTGCTTGGCAGACTGAAAATGCAGCAATACGTACTCCTCGGGTTACTGTTTGTCCCTTTTTATGCGTTCAATGAATGGATTGTTCTGAACGGCGGACTTGGCCTGATCAAGGCCGGTTCGGTGGTCGATACCGGGGGGTCGGTTGTCATCCATGCTTTTGGTGCGATCTTCGGGCTCGGCGTCGCCCTGACCATGACCACAAAGCAGGAATTCGAGACAACCATCGAAACCGATTCTACGAGCGACCGGTACTCGATGCTGGGAAGCATGATGCTTTGGATCTTCTGGCCCAGTTTTTGCGCTGCCCTTGTCCCGCCTGCCCAGATGCCCCACACCGTGGTGAATGTCATCCTTGCTTTGTGCGGTTCAACCCTGACAACCTACCTCGTTTCCGTTTCAATCCGTAAGAAGATCAGCATTGCCGACATCGCCAACGCCGCGCTTGCGGGGGGTGTTGCCATCGGCTCAACCTGTGCCGCGGCCAGCCATACCATGGCGGTCATCATCGGCATCATGGCGGGCGGTCTTTCCACTTTCGGCTTTGCCGTCATCCAGTCGAAGCAGCAGAAGCTGATGAAGATCATCGATACCTGCGGGGTTACCAACCTGCACGGCCTGCCCGGTTTGATGGGCGGACTGGTCGCCCTGCCCGTCATCAGGGGACTTCACATGGAAAACCAGCTTTACGGGATCGGCATCACCATCCTGGTTGCACTTCTCACCGGCATGATCACGGGCAAGGTACTTCCCCTGCTTGGTCGCAAACTCGAAGTTTACGACGATGCCGATGAATTCCTGGATGCCGGAGAATAAGGGGTGACTGCGGCGGTTGCCGAGCACTATGGACAACTGTTTTAATTGATCTTTACAGGTTGCACCCGGGGTGATTTACTGCCAAGGTTGAAATCCCTGGTCATGCTGATGGCAAAGGAATATTTCGGCGTCATCTGTTTCCCGTTGTAATATTTGTAAACCGGGAGATCGCATAAAACGGTCAGGTTCCATTTGCCGGCGATGCTGTAGCTTAGCTGCGGAGAAACCGTTACCAGGTCATAGCCCGAATCGATCACCTTGTTGCCGCCGTTCTCATTCAGGTTGGCCATGTCCTGATCGTTGGTTTTCCACTCGTTGCGGACCTGGATGATCCCGAAGAAATACTTTACGATCTTCTTGGAAACAAAAATGGAGTTCAGCAGTATATTGCCGTATTTGTAACGGTTCTTGTCCTGGAAATTGTAATCGTACCGGTTGATGGAAAAGAGCCGGAGGGTGATCTGCTGGAATCCTTTGTTGAAAAAGATGATCTCGGAAATGCCGAAGGCGTTGGTCGAGGGCTGCACATCGCGGTTTAGCTGCACCCCGTCGACCACCTGCGGATTGGTGGTGAACGGGAACCGGAAACCCAGCCCGGAGGTAATTTCAACCTGTTTTACCGGGTTGATATAGTCGCCATATTTGAAGGTCAGGGTGCCGTTTGATAGTCCATAGCCGTGGGTCTGGAAATCGATGTGCTTGAAAACCTGGGTCTTGTCGAAATAATAGCCGGCCTCGAGTTCCACTGTCAGCCTCCTGGTGATCCCATAGGCCAGCGCCATCCCGGCAAAGTTGAAACTTGAACTTGAAAGCTGGACGCTTTCATTCGACCTGTGATCCTCCTGATAATAGGTATCGGAATAACTATGGCGGTAATAGGTGATCACCCGCAGGTAGTTCCTGCCAAGCACCCCGACATAGACCGATGCTCCCACCGGGCTCCCGGTTGAACAGCACTGGGCATTGCAGTTAAATGATAGGACAAGGCATGCGGCCCCGAAAAGGAAAGATATTGCTGGTTTAATTGTGGGCCCTGACAACGATCGTCTTTGTTTCTGAATTGTTGTATTTGTCGGTCACGGCACATTTGATGGCGAACCTTGCCTGGTGGCATACGGTCCACTGCACCGTGGAGCCACTGCCTACAAATGTTCCATAGTCGGATGACCATTTATAGCTGAGCCCGTCGCCGGTGGCGATCGCTGAAAGTGTGGTGACGTCGTTGACCTTGATCACCGTGTCGGCTGCAACAAGGGTGCTGAACTTAAAGTTCGACCCGGTACCCGGGTCTGGGGTGTTGCTGCTTTTTTTGCAGGAAATTGCTGCGAGGCAGGCAAGCATGATGAACAGGAGAAAAATCTTCGGTATTTTCATGAGTTCGGTCTGAAATTTGAATGAATATTTTTCCGGATGTTAGGGTCCCCGATTGTAAAAGACAAAAGTACATATATATTTATATGTGGTCAACGGATTTTTAGAAACATGAAATATTTCATATGTTAATATTTTTTTTTCGGACCATATGGAACAACCATAAATTATCATTCACGGTTTGCATGAACCTTGTCCTGATGTCAATTTCATGTTTCTATTCCCGGCTACCCTCACCGAAAGGAGAAATTCCGCCGACCTGACTGGTCAACCGACTGATCTCCCGTTGGGGATTCCCGATATTCCATGGTTAATCCGGATGAAAATTTTATCTTTGCAGGGATGAAAAGCTTTTTCAAGATACTTCGTTATGCCGGCCCGTATTGGGTGTATGCGTTTTTGAATGTGATTTTTAATATCCTGTCGGTTCTTTTTTCACTGGTTTCGTTCGCCCTTTTCATCCCGGTGCTGCAGATGCTGTTTCACCAGATGGCCATTCCGCAGGCGGCTCCCCCGTTGCATCTTGAAATCAATTCGATCCGCGATAATTTTTATTTTCAAACCGGTCAGATGCTCGGGAAATACGGGAACGAACGGATGCTGATTTACATCGGCCTGGTCATCGTCATACTCTATTTCCTTAAAAACCTGTTCCGTTACCTGGCCATGTATTTCCTGGCAGTTGTCCGCAACGGTGTGGTAAAGGACCTTCGCAACGATCTGTATATCAAGATCCTGATCCTTCCGTTATCCTATTTCAACGAAAAGCGGAAAGGAGATATCATCGCCCGCATGACCACCGATGTGCAGGAGGTGGAATGGTCGATCATGAGTTCCCTTGAAATGGCCTTCCGCGACCCGATCACCATGATCACCTACCTGATCACCCTTTTTGTCATCAGCCCGTCCCTGACGGTTTTCGTCCTGGTGCTGCTTCCCATCAGCGGCTTTATCATCGGCCGGATCGGGAAAAGCCTGAAACGCACATCCGACAAGGGCCAGGCCAGGATGGGGGTACTTCTTTCAATGATCGAAGAGACCATCTCGGGTCTCCGGATCATCAAGGCATTCAACGCGATCGGTTTCGCCGACAGACGTTTCCGGAAGACAAATGAAGAATATAACCGACTGATGGTCAGGCTATACCGCAAGCGTGACCTGGCATCTCCCCTGAGTGAATTCCTCAGCGCATGCGTGGTAACCATCGTATTATGGTACGGTGGCAAGCTGGTTTTCACCCCCGGGAATTTCCTGGATGCAGCGGCCTTCCTGGTTTATCTCGGTATTTTCTCGCAACTCATGCCCCCTGCGAAGGCCATCACCCAGGCCTTTTACAACATCCAGAAGGGTGTTGCATCCGTGGAGCGTATCGAGCAGGTGCTGGCCGAACCGGAAGTGATTGTTGAAAAACCGGATGCCATTGCCAAAAAGGATTTTCTCAGTGAGATCAGTTACAGGAATGTCAATTTTTCCTACGTGGAAGAACCGGTGCTAAAGGAGGTAAGCCTGGTCATTCCCAAGGGGCGCACCATTGCCCTGGTAGGCCCTTCGGGAGGAGGAAAATCGACCATGGTTGACCTGCTTCCGCGGTTTTATGACTGCCTCGGCGGGGGCATATTCATCGACGGGATTGATATCCGCGACCTGGTGATCCGCGACCTGAGGGGGTTGATGGGCATCGTTTCGCAGGAGACGATCCTCTTTAACGATACTGTTTTCAACAACATCGCCTTCGGGATGGAAAACGTGAGCGAAGAGGAGGTGATTGCCGCGGCCAGGGTGGCCAACGCCCATGAATTTATCGAAAAGATGCCGCTTGGTTACAGCACCAACATCGGCGACCGCGGAACCAAGCTTTCGGGCGGGCAGCGCCAGCGCCTAAGCATTGCACGCGCCGTGCTGAAGAACCCCCCGATCCTGATTCTCGACGAGGCCACCTCTGCGCTTGATACCGAATCGGAAAGGCTGGTCCAGCAGGCCCTCGAAAACCTGATGCGAAACCGTACCTCCGTGGTCATTGCCCACCGGCTTTCAACCATCCAGTTCGCCGACGAGATCATCGTCCTGCAGAACGGCCTGCTCGTGGAACGCGGGACCCATGGCGACCTGCTGGAAAAAAACGGGGTGTACCGGAAATTATATGAATTGCAATCCTTCGTCTAGCCTTTTCGCTATTTCGCTATTTCGCCATTTCGCTCTTTAAATCTCCGCCATCCTGATCATGACCGACTCCATCTTTTTCTTCATCAGCTTGACCTTGCAGTCAAACCCGTTGACGATGAGGGAGAAGACCAGTTTATGGCCCGATACGGTCTGAACGTAGCCTGCGAAGCTCTTGACATTGTTGATGGTGCCTGTTTTGGCGCGAATCCGGCCCTGCGCAGCGCTGCCGATCATGGCCTTGTGCAGGGTGCCGGTCATCCCGGCAAGCGGCAGTGATTCATAAAAAGCCTGGAAATAGGGAGACTGGCGCATGGCGTAAAGCGCATCGACCAGCTGCTTGGGAGAAATGGCATTGTTTCTTGACAGGCCGTTCCCGTCGTAGAAATACATTCCTTCGGTATCCACCCCCTTGGTCGTCCAGAAATCCATGATGGCCTTCACACCCGCGGTTGTGGTGGCCGTATTGTATACCTTGCCGCCTATCTTCCTCAGCAGTTTCGAGGCGCGCCAGTTCACGCTGTTCTGGTTGGTGATGGTGACCTCGGGGATGATGGGCTTCCCGAAAACCTCGAGTGCGGCGGCGGTAACGAAAATTTTAAGGGTGGAGGCGGGCTTCATGAGCTGCCTGGCGCGATAGTCGGCAACCGTAACAGGCTCCTTGGCCGTAACATCGACAATCAGGTACCCGAGGTCGGCATTCTTCAGCAACGGATCCTTTTTGAGCATGTCCAGCGATTCGAGCAGGGTGTTGTACGAAACGGAGGTCTCCTTTTTGGCGATAACCGGGGGTAAAGGCTTCACCGCTGTTTTGGTACGGTTGTTCTCGCAGGAAAAAATTAATGGCAACAGGATCAGGAGCGACAGGAGGAATCTTTTGGGCACCATGGTTTTCAGTTGCAGTTATTTTTTTTCAAAGATGAGGAAAATTTGTCAAAGATTAGCCCATTTGGCTATAAATTAACAAATTCAAATGTTAAATATCCTTAAATATGTGGATGTTTCTCTATGAATAAAGTAATTTTTAATAATTTTGTTCTTTAGAATCAGATTAAATAGGAAACTTACATGATAAAAAAGGTACTTGTTGCCAACCGCGGCGAGATTGCCCTGAGGGTAATGCGTTCGTGCCGCGAGCTTGGTCTGGTAACGGTTGCGGTATTTTCGGAAGCCGACCGCAAAGCAATGCACGTGCGGTATGCTGATGAGGCCTATTGCATCGGCCCGGCCCCGTCGCGCGAGAGTTACCTCAACATCGACACCATCCTGGCGGTCGCAAGGCGATCGGGGGCCGATGCCATTCATCCCGGTTACGGGTTTTTGTCGGAGAACGCCGTATTTTCCGAACGCTGCAAGGCTGAAGGGATCAAGTTCATCGGTCCCGATGCCTATGCCATCAGGACGATGGGAGATAAGATCACCGCCCGCCAAACCATGATCGCCTCGGGCGTGCCGGTTGTACCGGGGACCACCGAGAAATTGTCGGACGAGGTGAAGGCGGTGGAGGTGGTGAAGGAGATCGGCCTGCCCGTGATGATCAAGGCTTCGGCTGGCGGCGGAGGCAAGGGAATGAGACTTGTGAAGTCGATGCGTGAGCTCATCCCTTCACTGAGGATGGCCAAATCGGAGGCCATGAACGCCTTCGGCGACGATGCCGTTTATATCGAAAAATATATTGAATCACCCCATCACATAGAATTCCAGATCCTTGCCGACCAGCATGGCAACGTGATCCACCTGTTTGAACGGGAATGTTCCATCCAGCGCCGTCACCAGAAGGTCATCGAAGAGACGCCCTCGCCGCTGATCACGCCTGAACTGCGTGCCGAAATGGGGGAGAAGGCCGTGGCCGCTGCGAAAGCAGTGAATTATGAGGGTGCGGGCACCATCGAGTTCATCGTGAGCGATAAGCTCGAATACTATTTTCTCGAAATGAACACCCGGCTCCAGGTTGAACACCCGGTAACCGAGCGCGTGGTGGGGGTCGACCTGGTCAAGGAACAGATCAACATCGCCAACGGGCTCCCGCTTTCATACCGCCAGGATGAACTCCGGCAGCATGGGCACGCGATCCAGTGCCGTATCTATGCCGAAGATCCCGAGAACAACTTCATGCCAAACCCGGGGATCATCAAACACATCACCGTGCCCCTCGGGCTTGGTGTCAGGTACGACGGCTATGTGTATGAAGGGTATGAGATCCCGATGCATTACGACCCGATGATCTGCAAACTCATCACCTGGGGCAAATCGCGGACGGAGGCCATCGCCAGGATGCGGCGTGCCCTTTACGAATACAAGATCACCGGGGTTAAAACGTCCATCAAGTTCCTCGAGCGAATCATGGACACCCCTGAATTCATTGAGGGAAAATACAACACCCATTTCATCGAGGATAATCACGACCGGCTCTTCACCACCAGGCCATGCGGTACCGAGTGCGAGGACATGGCCCTCATTGCCGCGTTCATCGATTACCTCGACAAACTGGCCGAAATCCAGCCCCAGCGATTCACCGAGGAACTGGGCAACAACTGGAAAGATTTTGGCAGGAAACGGAATGTACTCAGACTATAATTATTATCATGGCACACGAAATCAGTATCAAAGACCGCACCGCAAAGATTGACCTGCTCAACCGGGTCGGGAACAAAGCCCTCATTGCCGTGGACGATCACAAATACGACCTCGACATCGTTGAGGTTGAAAAGGGTGTTTACTCCATCCTGTATAACGGCCAGTCCTACAATGTAGAACTGATCCGGGGTGAAACCAGCAAGCGGTACATCGTGAACACCTTCGCCAAGACCTTCAATGTGGAGGTGATCGATGCCGAAACAAAATACATCAACAACCGCAACCAGGGGCTGGAGGTGGAGGGGTCGAACCATATCCTGTCGCCAATGCCCGGCAAGATCGTGAAGATCCCGGTCAGGGTGGGCGACCTGGTCACCGCCGGTCAAACGCTCGTCGTGGTGGAAGCCATGAAAATGCAGAGTGAATTCAAAGCCTCCGGGGATAAGATCGTCCAGGCGATCCTCGTCAAGGAGGGCGACACGGTTGATTCGCACCAGTTGATGATTAAACTTGAGAATATAGAAGAAGCGAAGTAGCAAGGTAGCGAGGTAGCGAGGTAGCGAAATTTGGTGTAGCTATCAGGTTATGAGTTTTGAGTTTTGAGTTTTGAGTTTTGAATTAAGACAACCATATGCAGACGATCGAAGAACGTTTTCAATTTTTTGATGAGAAAAACCGGAAGGCAGAACTGGGCGGTGGCGCCGAGAAAATTGCCAAAATCCACAAAAACGGACGCCTGACGGCCCGTGAACGTATCCTGACCCTGCTCGACGGAAACACCTTTGTTGAAATGGACAAGCTGGTCATGCACCGCTGTCACGATTTTGGCATGGGCCACAATAAATACCCCGGCGACGGCATGGTGACCGGTTACGGAAAGATTGACGGACGGCTTGTGTTTGTTTTTGCCCAGGATTTTACCGTATTTGGCGGCACCATGAGCCGGGCCAATGCCGACAAGGTGGTCAAGATCATGGACATGGCCATGCGCATGGGCGCCCCGCTGATCGGGCTGAACGATTCGGGTGGCGCGCGCATCCAGGAGGGTGTTGAAAGTCTCGCCGGGTATGCCGATATTTTTTACCGTAATGTAATGGCCTCCGGTGTGATCCCCCAGATATCCGCCATCATGGGACCCTGCGCCGGCGGTGCGGTCTATTCCCCGGCGATGACCGATTTCATCTTCATGGTCAAGGATTCGAGCTACATGTTCGTGACCGGCCCTGAGGTGATCAAAACCGTTACCCATGAAGAGGTGACGATGGAGGAACTCGGCGGGGCCATGTCGCATAACAGCAAGAGCGGCGTAGCTCACTTTGCTGCCGAGAACGATGAGCAGATCGTGCTGATGATCCGCGAACTGATGAGTTTCCTGCCCTCCAACAACATGGAGGATCCCCCCACACAGCCCTGCACCGACGATATCATGCGTCAGGATGAAAAGCTCCAGACGGTGGTTCCGGCTGATCCTAACAAGCCATACGACATGAAGGACATCATCACCACGGTGGTCGACAACCATAATTTCTTCGAGGTCATGCCCTATTATGCGCAGAACATCCTCACCGGGTTTGCCCGCCTCGGCGGAAAACCGGTCGGGATCGTCGCCAACCAGCCTGCCTTCCTGGCCGGGGTGCTCGATATCAACTCATCGGTGAAAGCCGCGCGTTTCGTGCGTTTTTGTGATTGCTTCAACATTCCCATTATTACCTTTGTGGATGTGCCGGGCTTCCTGCCCGGAACAAACCAGGAATTCGGAGGGATCATCAAGCATGGTGCAAAGTTGCTGTATGCCTTTTCGGAGGCGACCGTGCCCAAGATCACCCTGATCACCCGCAAAGCATACGGCGGGGCGTACGATGTGATGTCGAGCAAGCACATCGGGGCCGATGTGAATTATGCCTATCCCACTGCGGAGATCGCCGTAATGGGACCCGAAGGGGCCGTGAACATCATTCACAAGGGCAAACTGAATGAAAGCGACCGCGCAGAGGCGGTTGAGAATTACCGCCAGACCTTTGCAAATCCATACAAGGCAGCTGAACTGGGCTACGTGGATGAGATCATCCTGCCGCGGCAGACCCGGATGAAACTCATCCAGGCACTCGAACTGACCCAGAACAAAAGCAAAACCAACCCGCCCAAAAAGCACGGAAATATTCCCTTATAGGATCTTAGATTTCAGATTTCAGATTTACAGTCGAATCAGGATCAACTGTTCCACATTCAACGTGTAACACCCCCTGTCTTATTCAGGTGAACCGTTTTCGACCCAGCAGGAAAGGAGGTGTATCTGGGCATCGGGCATTTTAACCCCGCCCTGGGGCATGTTCTTGTATAGCGTCAGGTGCTCGATGGAACCCATGAAACTTTTTTTCTTGCTTGCAGCCGAGGTCCCAGCATAATCGCCCAGGCTGATCCCGCTCGCAGCATGGCCACCCCCGTGACAGGCCATGTCGGGCATGGCGCAGTACGAATCCATAATGGGTTTGACATTCGCGGTGTAGGTTGGGGTTACACCCGTGCAATCATAAATTGAGGCATGCTGACAGCCGCTGATTGCAATAAAGAGAAATATTACTGAGATTGTGATGAGGATTTTCATGCCTTTTGATTAATTCACTAATTTTAAGCTGTAAAATTACATAAAAAAATCCATGTGATTGTTGCAACCCGAATTTTACCGGTCGGGCAGTGACCAAAATCATACCGGGTTATCGTTAATAACGCAATGCAAATATGAAATTGTATAGTATTGCACTATTTTTTCTGCTCCTGTCTGCTTCGGGTGCCACCGGACAGGAAACAGCAGTCAGGCCGACCGGCTGGCAAACCCTGGAACTCTCAAGGAGCCGTGATTCGGCAATCGCGGTTAAACTGCCGTTGCTCTCGCTCCCCGGCAAGTACCGCAACCGGGTGCTTCCCTTCCTTGTTGACAATACCCACCAGGAATGCTGGCCCGGCATCCTCGACCAGTTCCTTTTTTCAAGTTGCCAGCAATACTGCGGGGTGGCTTATGTTTTCGGTTATGAGATCAACCGCTTGCGCCATAGGAACGGCACTTACTGGGAAAACGGTTACCCGACCCACTACACCTGGAATTTCATGAACCATGGTTACCAGGGCGCGGGGGTGAACTTCCTGGAAAGCTTCGAGGTGATCAGGCAGCAGGGGCAGATGACCTCGAACGATTATGGTATTGATACGGCCACGGGCGCAACGGGCTGGATCAGCGGGTACGACAAGTATTACCGCGGCATGTTCAACCACCTTAAACAGGTGTCGGCCATCATGACCAACAGCACCACAGGGATCAACACCCTTCGGAACTACCTTTTTGACCATCTCTCAGGCTCCGCTGTGGGCGGAATCGCCTGTTTCACCACCGACGCAGCAGCCCTGTGGAACCTGGGCACCGTCCCGGCGGGAACCCCCGAAGCCGGCAAGCACATCATACCCGTGTGGCCCGATCTTCCTGATCATGGTCTGACAGTGGTGGGATACAACGATTCCGTCAGGTTTGATGTAAACAATGACGGTAAATTCACAAACAACCTCGACATCAACGGCGACGGCGTAGTGGATGTGCGCGACTGGGAGATCGGCGCGTTCAAGCTTGCCAATTCTTACGGCGGCTATTGGGAGGACACCGGTTATGTCTATTGCCTCTACCGGGCCTTTGCAATGAACTATGGGGAAGGTGGAATCTGGAACAACCGGGTTTATACTGTGGAGGCAGATACGGTCTACCGGCCGATGCTGACGGCCAAGGTGAACCTGGAGTACAACCTGCGCGACAGGATCCGCCTGCTGGCGGGTGTCAGTACCGATACCCTGAACCGGATGCCCGCCCGGGTGATCGACTTCCCGGTATTTTCGTTCCAGGGCGGCGAATTTAACATGCAGGGCCGAAACAATGATCCGCAGACTGATTCAATCGAATTCGGACTGGATGTGACCCCGCTGCTGAACATGGTCCCGGCCGGCAAACCCGCCCGTTTTTTCCTGGCGGTGGAGGAACGTGATCCCGATGGAAAAGGGCACGGCCTGATCCGGAAAGTATCCTTTATCAGTTACCGGAACGGGGTCACCGAATACCCGGCAGGCGCCGGGGACGTGAACATAGCAAACAACACTGTGACTTTTGTATCGGCAGTGCTACCCATTGAGAAACCCGACATTCAGATCACCACCGGATCACTTCCCCCGGTCACACCGCCACAACCCCTGCATGTCCAGCTGGCCGCCACGGGAGGCCGCCCGCCTTACGAATGGTCATTCACGGAGGGCTACGCCAGGCAGCCTGGCAATGAAACCCTGCCGCAGGTTGCCGGAACATCGCTGGTAAACAGTACAGGGGTGGCGACCTTTGCCGTGGTGGCGCTTCCGTTCAGTTTTCCATTCTATGGAAAATCATACGATACGATTTACGTAAATTACCAGGGGTTTGTCTCTTTTGAACCGGCGTATCTGCCCGGGATTTACACCACCAATGAAATTTCCATGCTGAAACAGGTTCGGGCCATCTCCCCCTCGTTTTCACAGGCCTATGTCTACCCGGCGAACAGTTCCCGGGGGATCTTCGCCGAAAAAGGGGGCTCCCGTGTGGTCATCCGCTGGAAGGCACAGCGGCAGTATGCCGCCGCCGCGACAACCGACGATTTTGCACTGGTGCTCTATCCCGACGGCCGGTTTGAATTCAGGTACGGCAACATGGACCCCAGCCCCGTATACAAAACCTGTTATACGGGCGTCTCGATGGGCGATGATTTGAATGCCGATCTTCAAACGGTATGGGATGCTACGGAACTTTCGGGAAAAAGCTACCGGTTTTTCCAGTGCCAGGTACCCCCGGGATTGAACCTGAGCCACGAAGGCCTGCTTGCCGGGTCGCCTTCCGATTCTGCCATGATCAGCGATCTCTGCATCACGGTGGCTGATGCCGGCAAAATCACCGCTTCGAAGACCTTTCAGCTAACCGGCGGGCCTGGAATTACCTCCGCAATCGCCGGGCAGGACGATAACCGGATGAAAGCAGGGATGTCCATGAAAATGAAACTGGTTCTTACCAACCCCGGCTTGCAGCCTCTTCAGAACCTGGTGCTCCGGCTCAGGTCGGCCGATTCACTGCTCACCATTACCGACAGCATCTGCAGTGTCGCCATGCTGCAGCCGGGCCAGCCGGTGACCCTGCCCCTTGCATTTTCATTCAGCCTGAAAAAGGCACTGGCGAACGATTTCCCGGTGATGACACGGCTGGAGGTACAATCGGGTCAAAGGATGTGGAAACAGGATGCCGTGTTCCGGGTTGCCGCCCCCGATCTCATGATCCTGAAACCTTCCGTTGAAGATGGGCTCAACAACCTGCTCGATCCCGGGGAGGTGGCCGACCTGGTCGTGCCGGTTGAGAATTCAGGACTCATGCCTGCACGCAACCTCCATCTCCAGCTTTCAACCAGCGATACTTCCGTGACCATTCTTTCATCCCCGTCGGCGGCCATTGAACGGTTTGAGCCATTGTCACAAAACGATTACCGTTTCACCCTGAAGGCAAGCCGCTGCGTGGTGCCCGGGCGGGTCGTCCCCATGCACCTCGTGCTCAGCGATTCGCTGGGTGTTGTGCAATCGGCCGACTGCCCTCTCCCGCTGGGGATGAAGCAGCTGGCAGTGGTCAGCCTCTCCACATTCGACCTCTCCATGAAGGCCATGGCCGCTGCCCTCGACAGCCTGCGGATGGGATACGACACCCTCCGTGCGATCCCGGCTGATCCGAAACTGTATGCAAATATTTTCCTTATCCTCGGAACATCCTCCACCGGGTGGCACACCCTCACACAGGCCGAGGCGGGTCCCTTCGTAACGTTCCTCCAGAACCACGGACACCTGTATATGGAAGGTTATCTCACCTGGCATTATTCAAACAACACCCCGCTGCATCCCTATTTCAAATATACCACTGCGAATATTCCTTCATACAATTACGAGGATATCCTGGGGGTTCACGGCGCCTTCACCGATTCGATGGCATGGCACTACAACAACCCGCTCAACCACGCGGTTTTCAGTTTTGAACCGGTATCTCCAGCCTGGTCCACCATGGTCAATGCCCACAGCCCTGCGAAAAATTTTGAGATTGCATACGATGGCCCCGGTTACAAAACCATCGGTACTTTCCTCGGATTTTCATCCCTGGAGGGATCCGGGCCACTTTCAACAAAGACTGCCCTGATGAAACGGTATCTTGAATTTTTCGGGGTCAATATCAACGGACCCTGGCCCTTTTTTCACCCTTCGGCCACTGCCGTATGCCTGGGAAAAACCATCACTTTTACCGACGATTCCTACGACCATATTCTCTCCCGGCACTGGGAATTCCCGGGAGGTTTCCCCCCGGAGAGCAGCCTTGCAAATCCGGAAGTCAGGTACGATACAACCGGCAGGTATGATGTCAGGCTGACCGTTACCGGCAGCGCCGGAACGAAATCGATCGTGAAACAGCGTTATATCAGTGTCGGCCGGTGTTCAGGGCTCGGAGAGGTTGTCCTGCAGCCATTGATCAGGATATTCCCGAACCCGGCATCCGAAAAGGTCACGATTGAATTGCGCGGGGGGGAAAGAGGGAAATATTCCATCATGATCAGCGACCTCGCAGGGCGGAGGGTATACACAAAAACCGAATGCATCGATGGTCCCGACGGGTCGGTTGCCATCAGTATTGCGGGGCTGAAAAAGGGACTTTATGTGTTACAGGTTCGTTCGCGGGGCACGATTGTGTCAAAGAAACTGGTGATCGGCTGAAGGTCATCCAACCATTTACTGCGGCCGAAACAAAGATTTCCTACCTTTGAATTTTATTTCATTTCAGGAACCCGATGGAAAACTTGAAACAACAGGTAGCACAACTGTCTGCGACCTATTTTGAAGAGGTAAGGGCCCTGCGGCGGCATCTTCACCAGAACCCGGAACTGTCGTGCGAGGAGGTTCAAACAGCCGGGCTGATATGCAGGATGCTGGACGAATACGGGATTCCTTACCAGTCGGGCATTGCCGGCACCGGGGTGGTCGGTCTTATCGAAGGGAAAAACCCATCGTCCATGTGCATCGCGATCAGGGCCGACATGGATGCCCTGCCTGTCACCGAACGGAATGAAGTGCCTTACAAGTCGCTCAGACCCGGCGTCATGCATGCCTGCGGTCACGATGTGCACATGGCGTGCCTGCTGGGCGCCGCAAAAATCCTGAATACGCTGAAAGATCAGTTCAGCGGTACCATCAAACTGATCTTCCAGCCTTCCGAGGAGACTTACCCGGGCGGGGCCATCCGCATGATTGAAGAGGGGGTATTGGAAAATCCAAGACCTTTGTTCGTGATCGCACAACATGTCATCAATACCCTTCAGGCAGGCGATGCAGGGCTGAAGGCCGGTGCCTACATGGCCTCCACCGATGAGATTTTTATCACGGTGAAGGGAAAAGGAGGCCATGCCGCCACTCCCTCACAAAATGTCGACCCGGTTGTGATCGCCGCGCACATCATCCTGGCCCTGCAGCAGATTGTCAGCAGGAATGCCGACCCCGTCATGCCGACGGTTGTATCCTTCGGCAAGATCACCGGGGAGGGGCGAACCAACATCATCCCCGATACGGTAACCATGGAGGGAACGGTGAGGACCTACAGCGAGACCTGGCGCAAATCGGTGCATGAGCGGATCGTCCGCATGGCGGGCGGGATCGCCGAAGCCATGGGTGCAACCTGCGAAGTAAGGATCGCCTACGGTTATCCTTTCCTTTACAACGACCCCGGGCTTACCGGAAAACTTTCGGACCTGGCGTCAGAATACCTGGGTGATGCACATGTTAAAGTACTGGACCAGCGGATGACTGCCGAGGACTTTGCCTATTTTGCAGAAAAAGTTCCCGCCTGCATGTACCGGCTGGGAATCGCCAATGAAAGGGAGGGGATCAGCTCCAACCTGCATTCGGCGACATTCGATGTGGATGAATCCAGCCTTGAGACCGGCATCGGGCTGATGGCATGGATGGCGCTGGGAATTTTAAACAATGAACATTGATCTGCAGATGATGAACAAGAAGATAAGCGGGTTGGAAATGGTGAAGGTGAACAAGACAGCGGACCCGGTTTATTCGCTGGTGAATTCGTGGCTTATTGTCCGTTCTTTCCTCGGCGTTTTCCTTATCTTCCTTGTCTCTGCCGGCAACGCCCAGGACCTGAAGCCCGACAAGCCGCCGATCCTCCCTTTTCAGCAGGATGCCCTGCAGCAGGGCAACGATGAATCGATCGCCACGCAGTTTTACCAGAACCATGAGTATGAAAAGGCCGCCGAAATCTTTGACCGGCTCTATGATGAAAAGCCATCGCAGTATTATTTCCAGTACCTGCTGTCATGCCTGGTGGAGATCAAGGAATACGGCAAGGCCGAGCGTCTGATCAAAAAAAACCTGAAGGGCGATCCCAACGCCCTGCGTTACCAGGTTGACCTGGGATATGTGTACTACCGGGCAGGGAATACCGACAAGGCAAAAAAACTCTACGAGGATGCCCTGAAGAAACTCCAGCCAAACCAGCAGCAGATCTTCGACCTGTCAAATGCGTTCCTGACCCACGGCGAAAACGAATATGCCCTGCGCACCTACCAGGCGGGACGGCAGTTGCTGAACAACACCTATCCGTTTGGGTTTGAGATGGCCAGTGTTTATGAACGGATGGGCGATTTTAAAAACGCCATGGAGGAATACCTCAACCTGCTCGGGGTGAATACATCCTATCTTGTCACGGTACAGGACCGTATCCAGATGGTTCTTGCCAATGATGTCAACAACGAGAAGAATGAAAGTTTGAGGAAAATACTGCTTTCGAGGGCACAGAAAAATCCCGATAAAGCCTATTATGCCGAATTGCTATGGTGGTATTCCATCCAGCAGAAGGATTTCGACCTCGCGCTGGTGGAGGCAAAATCGCTCGACCGGCGCCTGGGCGGGAATGGTGAAAAACTTGCCATGCTGGCCAGCCTTGCCCTGTCGAACGAAAAATATGATGTGGCCATCGAATGCCACCAGTACCTGGTGTCGAAGGGGAAGGCATGTCCCTATTATGACTTCAGCCGGAGGGAACTGGTCAATACACGATACATCCAGGCAGTTTCGGAGCCATCGCCCCCGAAGAAAATGCTTGAGACCATCGAACATGAGTTTCGTGAGTTGCTCAGGGATGGCAGCGACGATCCTGAAAACATATCCGTCATCCGGAACCTGGCCCATATCCAGGCTTTTTACCTGGATAAGCCGGCCGAAGCGGTCGACCTGCTCGAAAATGCTGTTAAAATGAACGGGATTTCAACCGCCGAACGTGCGAAATGCAAAATAGAACTGGCCGACATCCTGCTCTTTACCGATGATGTGTGGCAGGCGACCTTGTTATACCAGCAGGCATACCAGGATTTTAAATACGATGTCCTCGGGCAGGAGGCCAAGTTTAAAAATGCAAAGCTCTCCTTTTATATCGGCGAGTTTAAATGGGCGCAGGCGCAGGCCGACGTGCTGAAGGCAGCCACCTCCAAATTCATTTCGAACGACGCCATTGCCCTTTCGCTGCTGATCAGCGAGAACTTCGACCCCGACAGCAGTACCGTCGCCCTGGGCCTGTATGCGCACGCCGACCTGCTCGACTACAGGAATGCAGAGGTTCCGGCCCTTCAGACGCTCGATTCGATCCTCGCCATGTTTGCGGTTCACCCGATCCTTCAGCATGTGCTTTACAAAAAGGCGGAGATCAGGCGCAAACAGGGAAAATTCGCCGAAGCCGATTCATTGTTCGCGCAGGTGGTCAGGGAATACCCGGATGACATCCTCGCCGACGACGCCGTGATGCAAAGTGCCGCGCTCAATGAAAAACAGCTTGGCAACCCCGAAAAAGCCATGGCACGCTACCTCGAACTGCTTGACAAATACCCCGGGAGCATCTATGTCCCCGACGCCCGCAGGAAATACCGCTCCCTGCGCGGCGACAAACCCCAGTAAAAAACCAACTGGTATCTTCCTCCAAAATCGTAAATCGTAAATCGTAAATCCTAAATTGTATTCGTCCTTCGTCACCCGTAATTCGTCAGTCTCATGGTTCATCCCAAAAAACACCTTGGCCAGCATTTCCTCAGGGATGAAAACATCGCCCGGAAGATCGTAAGTTACCTGAACCCTGAAATACCGCTGGTGCTTGAGGTCGGACCGGGGATGGGGGTCCTGTCAAAGTACATCCTGGACCTCATGGAGGAGGCGCAATCCTTTCCTGCCATTGATCCGTGGTTTATGGAGATTGACCGCGAATCGGTCGATTACCTCCGGCACACCTACCCGCAGATCGCGGGCCGGCTGATCCAGGCCGATTTCCTTTCGTGGGATACCTCCACCTTCCCCCCTGCAGCCGATCCCTCTCAGAAATTTACCGTGATCGGTAATTTCCCTTACAATATCTCATCGCAGATCCTCTTCAAGGCGCTTGATAACCGGGACCGGATTCCTGAAGTGATCGGCATGTTCCAGAAAGAGGTGGCCGAACGGATCGCCTCGCCTCCCGGCAACAGGTCGTACGGGATCATTAGTGTGCTGCTGCAGGCTTTTTATGACATTGAATACCTGTTTACCGTGAATGAGACGGTTTTTTACCCGCCGCCCAGGGTCAAGTCAGCCGTCATTCGCCTGCGCAGGAACACTACCGAAAAGCTCGCGTGCGATGAGGCGTTTTTTACCAGGGTGGTTAAAACCGCCTTCAACCAGCGTCGTAAAACACTGCGCAACGCCATCAGGGTCCTTACCGGCAACATCACCCCGGAATCAGTGCCGGCCCCGTCGGCATGGCTGCTTCATTGTCTCGATCTCAGGGCCGAGCAACTTTCGGTAGCCGACTTCGTGCAGCTTGCTTCAGAAATTTCTACCTTTGCACAAATTAATGTTTCAGGATGAAAAAAGGCCAGCTCCCGAAAACCCCCGCTCCCACGCGAAAGCCCGCTGTTCGTAAAAAGGCGGCTCCTGCTGAAAAACCGGTGGTGGTACCTCGCGGTTCCAAAAAAGCCAACCGCTATTTTGTTTTATTCTTCTTCCTCTTTGCATTCCTGCTTTATGGAAACACAATGCTGAACAAATATGCAGTCGACGATAATTATGTCACCAACAACCAGCAGGTTCAAAAAGGGTTCAGGGCCATTCCCGAAATCTTTTCAACCCACTATGTCATCCAGCAGGGGAACATGGGTTCAACCTCGGCCGATTACCGGCCCATGGCAAAGGCCACCTTTGCCGTTGAGCACCAGTTCTGGGGAACAAAACCCGGTGTGAGCCACGGGATCAACATCCTGCTGTACTGGGCATTGTCGGTCATGCTGTTCTTTATCCTGAAAAGGCTGCTGAGAAACTACAACATCCTCTTCCCGTTCATGATCACCGTGCTCTTCATGGCGCACCCCGTGCATACCGAAGTAGTCGCCAGCCTCAAGAACCGCGATGAGATCCTTGCTTTCATCTGCGGACTGGGAAGTCTGCGGCTCATCCTGAAATATGTCGACCAGCATCAGTCCAGGTTCCTCTTTTTTGCCATCCTGCTCTTTTTCATCGGGTACCTTTGCAAAACTGCCATCACTCCCTTCCTGGCGCTTTTCCCGCTTGTGCTATACTTTTTTACGGACCTGTCGCTTAAAAAATCAGGACTGATCCTGCTTGCCCTTCTCGCCGCAATCCTTATTGCGTTGTTTGGACCACGGCTGTTCCTCCCCCCGGTACAGCACACCAACCATTTTATTGAGAACCCGCTCTATTTTGAAAAAGGATTCTGGATCAGGATCGGCACCGGCTTTTTAACCCTGTTGTTTTACCTTCGCATCCTGCTCTATCCTTACCCGCTGTTGTACTATTACGGTTACAACATGATCCCGGTGACAAGTCTTGCGAGTTTCTGGGCCCTCCTGTCACTGCTGATCCATGCGGTTTTGTTCCTGTACGCGATCTGGAAACTGAAGGGAAAAAACATCCTTTCCTTTGCCATCCTCTGGTATCTCGCCGGGATTGCCATGTACTCCAACATTGTTGTTCCCGCGGTGGGTATCGTCGGCGAACGCTTTGTTTTCAATGCTTCCCTCGGATTCTGTATTGCCGTGGTCTGGTTCATCTTTAAAATATTCAAAACCGATCCGAAAAGCCTTACCATTGAGATGGATTCACGGCTCAAGATCCTGGCGGTGCTCGTGCTCCTGGTGATACCCTATACCGTTCTTTCGGTATCGCGAAACCGCGACTGGCGCAACCTGTTCGACCTGTACCGGACCGATGTGAAGTCGCTGGGCAATTCCGCCAAGGCCAACATCGACTATGCCGGTTTCCTGATGAACACCGTTTACCAGGACGAAAATTTCCTGAGGACCGGCGCCGTCAACCAGTTTAAATACCAGACCATCATCACCCATTACCGGAGGGCATTGACCGTTTACCCGAAGGATTATCAAACCTTCAACGACCTGGGCACGGTGTACCTGTTCATGGGAAAGAATTATGATTCCGCCGTCTATTTCCTAAGCCGGGCGATTGCGCTCGATTCAACCATGCAGCCTGCCTGGGTGAACCTGGGAATGGCCTACCGCGACCAGAAGCTTTACACCAAAGCGCTAGGATGCTATGAGCACATCCTGGCGGTCAATCCCAACCAGATCAAGGCGGTTTTCGCGATGGCCGACGTATACAACGACATGGGCGATTTTGAGCGTGCTGTCAGCATGAATGAGGAGATGATGAAACGCTATCCCAACCTTGAAATGCCCTACGTCAATATCGGCAATTATTATATGCTTAAGACCGATACGGCGACCGCCGTCCATTACTGGGAAAAAGCAGCGGCCATCAACCCGAGTTACGAATTGTGCCTGCAGCTGCAATCGCTCTACGTGCTCAGGGGCGACCAGGAAAAATCGGAATACTACTATAAACTGGGTCAGCAGATCGTCAAACAGAGCCAGTAATAACAGAATCCTGAAATATCGGGGATGAATTTGACTCCTGCCTGTAATATTGTCAGGATGGAATCGTCTGGTATGAAAGTTGTCAAAAATCAGTCTAAATAAGCATCTTGTCTTACCAAAATTTTATCTCCATATGATTCTCCGTAATTTTCAGCGAATTACACTGGCTTTCCTGTTTATTTTCCTCGCAGGAACCCTGCCGGCCCAGACCGGTATAATCAGGGGCAGGGTGTCAAACCACAAGAACAACGAACCGGTTCCATTTGTGAATATCATTATCGACGGCAAACCCACCCAGGGGGCCACCAGCGATATGGATGGCAAATTTTCGATCGTGAATGTCGCCCCGGGATATACGCGGCTGATTGCCACCTCCGTGGGTTTTAAAAAGTACACCTCGGCCGATTTCCTGGTAACGAACGCCAAAACGACAGACTTTGATATCGGGCTGGACGAGCAGGTAACCACCCTTGACCAGGTGGAGATCAAGCCTTCGGTTGTTGAGAGGAATGAAGAGGTGCCGGTTTCGCTCCAGAAACTCTCCATCCAGGAGATCGAGCGGAGCCCGGGTTCAAACCGCGATATTTCGAAGGTGATCCAGAGCCTGCCCGGTGTGGCTTCCTTCGCCTCTTTCCGCAACGATATCGTCGTCAGGGGAGGAGGCCCGAGCGAAAACCGTTTTTACCTCGATGGCGTTGAAATCCCTTACCTGAACCATTTTTCGACCCAGGGATCTTCGGGTGGCCCGGTGGGGATCATCAATGTCGACCTGATCCGCGAAGTACAGCTCTATTCGAGCGCCTTCCCAACCAGCAGGGGCAATGCCCTCAGTTCGGTGATGGACCTGCGCCAGGTGGACGGCAACAAGGAAAAGTTCGGGGGCAGGGTATCGGTTGGTTCGAGCGATTTCGCCCTGACGCTGAATGGCCCGGTGACCAAAAATTCATCGTTGATCTTTTCGGTGCGCCGTTCGTACCTGCAACTCCTTTTCAGCGCGCTGAAGCTTCCTTTCCTGCCTACCTACAACGACTACCAGTTAAAATATAAAATTGATTTTGACAAGCGGAACCAGCTGTCGGTCATCTCCATCGGTGCGCTTGACAAGAACAAACTCAACACCGGTATTTCAAACCCCGATGCATTCCAGCACTATGTGTTGCAGTACCTGCCGGTCAACAACCAGTGGAGTTACGTTTTCGGCCTCGTTTACCGCCATTTCCGTGCAAAGGGATACGATACCTTCGTGCTGAGCCGGAGCATGCTGAACAATGACCAGATCAAGTATACCAACAACGTGGAGGTGGCCGACAGCCTGTTGTTCAAATACAATTCGCAGGAGACCGAAAACAAGTTCAGGTACGAAGGGCTTACCGACCTGGTAAAATGGAAGATCAGCTATGGTGCCGGGCTTGAATATGCGAAATACACCAACAATACCTTCCAGAAGATATTTGTCGGGAACCAGCTTCGCACGGTCGATTACAACTCCCGGATCGGGTTGTTCAAATGGAGCCTTTTCTCCCAGGTCAACCGGGCCTTTTTCAACGACCGGCTGAACCTGAACCTGGGCATCAGGATGGATGCCAACAACTATTCGCAGGAGATGAACAACATGCTGAAACAGCTTTCTCCGCGGTTTTCGGCCTCCTACGCCTTTGTCCCCGATAAGTTGTTCCTCAACTTCAACATCGGCCGCTATTACCAGCTGCCGGCCTATACTTCGCTCGGATACCGCAGCAACAGCGGCACGCTTGTCAACGATTCACTCGGGATCAAATATATCTCCGCCGACCATATCGTGCTCGGCATGGAATACCAGCCAAAACCGAATGCCAAGATCTCGCTGGAGGGATTTTACAAGTTTTACCGGAACTATCCCTTCTCCCTGCGCGATTCGGTGTCGCTGGCCAGCAAAGGATCCGATTTCGGCTCTGTCGGTGATGAACCGCTGAAACCCATTTCGAAAGGACGCGCCTATGGATTTGAAATCCTTTTAAGGAATGCCGACATCTTCAAATTCAATTTCATCCTCACCTACACCTTCGTGCGCAGCGAGTTCACCGATTACAACGGCAAATACATCCCTTCGGCCTGGGACAACCGGAACCTGCTCAATGTGACCATCGGCAGGAAATTCAAACACAACTGGGAAATCGGTGCAAAATGGCGCTACGCGGGCGGACAGCCATATACGCCGTGGGATATGAACAAGTCGAGCCTGGTGACAGCATGGAACGTGCAGGGGAAGGGATACCTCGATTATGCTGCGTTCAACACCCTTCGGTTGAATGCCTTCAACCAGCTCGATATCAGGATCGACAAGGGATTTTACTTCAGGAAATGGTCCCTCATGTTTTACCTGGATGTGCAGAACGTGCTGAATTTCAAGGCACAGCAGCCGGATTTGCTGGTCAACACCCAGGAAGACGGATCGGTGGTGAAATATGTCGATCTGCAGGGACAGGAGCGCTATAAACTGCGCAGCATCCCGAACAAGGCCGGCACCGTGCTGCCGGCCATCGGGATCATGGTTGATTTTTAATGACGCATGCGCGGCTGGCGGGCCAGTCTCTCCTGAACCATCTTCTTATACGAAGTTAACTGGTCGGCGGTGAGGATTGGCTTCATTTCAGCCTCCTGCTGTGAGACCAGGCTTATGAAACTCTTCCGCTGGGCTGCTGTATCGGAGATTTTTTTGAGATCTTCCGTCTTTTTCGCATATTTCAGGTTGACGGCCAACACCTTTGGCTCCTGGGCAGGGGTAAGTTTGAGCTGATCCTTCATCCGTTCGGTCTGGCGTGCCGCGCGCTGTTCGGGAGTCGCATTCCCGCCCATCCCGCCGCCCTGCTGGGCAAATAGGGCAGAAGCTGAAAAAATAAGAAGTGCGGCCAGGGAAAGGACCAGGAAAAATTTTCGTGAAGCGATTTTCAATGATGTTTTCATAGTTTGTGTTTAATTGGTTTTTTGTTTAAAACGGGAAATGACCGGATCTGTTGTGCCGATCCGGCTTCAAAAAGACCCTGTAGTGCAAAATTACTGTTTTTTCCCGAGCTCCTCTTTTATTTTGGTGCTGATGATCGCCGCCCCGGCAGGGTTCACATGGTCGGCGTTGAAAAAATATCCGGGCTTGCCGTGGAATTCATTGCGGTAATCAAAGAGCAGGAAATTGTTGCAATGGTCGCGGGTAAGGGTTACAATCGCGCGGTCGAGCTTCTCCAGGTCGACCATCCTGTGTGCATATTTCAGGTATTCATCGCTCATCGGCATCCTGAGCAGGATGAGGCGGATCCTGTATTGTTTGCACAGGCTGAGTATTTTCAGGTAATATTTTGTCTCACCGAGTACCGGATTTCGCCCGTAACTCGAAAGGTAAACCGTTGCTATTTCAAATCCCAGGGCTTCGCGGTTGCGCTCCTTTGCAAAGTTGCGGTAATCCCTTGCCGGGATATAGCCGTTTTTGACCACCTGCATGTCGGCATTGCGGAATTGCAGCGACATCAGCACATACCTGTAATTCCCGGCATAGGAGAAGAAATTGCCCGAAAGCCAGTTCAGCAGGTACCCGGGATCGTTCGATTCGCGCGCAATCTCAAAATAATCCAGGTATTTCCGCCAGTAGCCATCGAAAGAAAGTTCATTTTCGGCCCTGGGGCTGAAATTGACGGGGTCGATGGAAAGAAGGATGTTTTGGGGTCTCTTGTTCGTTTTTTCGAGGATGTACTTTAATTTGTAATAGGTTTGCGCGTATACCTCCTTGGGCATGATGTATGAAAAACCGGGCCCGAGTATCGCGGGATCCACCCGGTTGTGGGAGTTGCCAAGCATCAGGTACCTGATCGAATCGGGGCAGGCTTCGAATTGTTCGTCCTGCTGCCTGCTCAGCCTGAAATAATACATCCGTCGGTTGTAAACGATGTTCAGCAGCGCATTCAGGGCGATGACCATGATGACAAACACCAGCAGTTTTTTAAAAAATAGAATTTTCCGGTCCATCTTAAAATTGAAAGTAGAAAAATTTCTGACTTGAAAAAACGCCGAAAGCAAGCAGGAACATTACCATGAAAAGGTATGCGGCATACCGGATGATGACCGGTTTGCTGAGGAATTTCGAGGCAAAGGATTTCATGGCCACCAGGTATTCGAACCAGAGCATGAACAAAACGAGAACGATCCCCAGCAGCAGGTCCCCGTTTTTCAGCAGGGGCAGCAGGATCGCGTGGCCGGTCTGGCTGAAATCGGCCAGGTTCAGGATCATGTAAAATGAGTCATGGAGCGGGTGCGGACCAAAGAAAAAGGCGGTGGAACATATCAGCAGGAAGGTGGCCGTGATGTTCAGCCCCTGGAGCAGTCGCGGGGCGGAATCCAGGCCGGTCACCCGGTTGAACCGGGTCATTAGGGGCCTGAAAACATTTGCGATGACCATAAAGGTGCCCTGGAACAAACCAAAAATGATGAAATTCCAATAGGGGCCGTGCCAGAAACCAACCAGCACGAAAACAATGACCAGGTTGAGGTTCATCCGCCAGTTTACCTTTCGGCCGCGAAAGGTGAAGGGGAGGGAGAAATAGACATAATCGCGCAGCCAGGAGGTCAGGGAGATGTGCCAGCGGCTCCAGAATTCGGCAATCGACCGGGCGCTGAAGGGCCGGTTGAAATTCGGGCTCAGCCTGAACCCCATCAGCCGGGCCGATCCGATGGCAATATCGGTATATCCTGAGAAATCGGCGTAAACCTCCATCATTTTAAGAACGATGGCGATGGCGATCTCGGGGCCGTGGAAATATCCTATGTTGCTGAAAACGGGATCCACGAACATGGAAAGCCGGTCGGCGATGGCCACTTTTTTGAACATGCCCCAGAGGATGAGGCGCAGTCCGCTGGTGAACAGTTGGGGATCGAAGCTGTGTTCGGCATGGAATTGCGGGATCAGCCTCCTGCCGCGCTCGATCGGGCCGGCCAGCACCAGCGGGAAAAAAGAGACGAACAGTGCGTAGATCCCGATGTTCTTCTCCGGTTTGACGACGCCACGGTATACATCGATGGTGTACCCGATGGTCTGGAAGGTGTAAAACGATATACCTGCCGGAACCAGGATGCCCATCCAGGGGATGACCGGCCTTTTCCCGGCGATCCCGGCAAACTGGTTCACAAGGTCGGTGAAGAAAACAAGGTACTTGAAGAAAACCAGCATCCCGAGGTTGACCGCCAGGGTGATAAGCAGGTATTTCAGCCGTTGTTTTTTATCCGGGATCTTTCCCATCCGCACCGCGGCATAGTACGACACCAGGGTTGCTCCCATCAGCACCAGGACGAATTCGGCCCGCCACAGGAGATAAAAAAAATAGCTGGCGGCAAGGAGGATCATCCAGCGGAACCGGAAGGGGACCAGGTAGTAAAGCAATACGACGGCAGGGAGGAAAACGAGATATCCGATGGAATTGAAGAGCATAGGTTCCCTGCCTGTTATTTCGTGAAAACATCCCCGCCTGTTTCGCGGTACCATACCCCTTCGGGGGATTCCTCCCGGTCAAGGCTGCCGGGATATTCTTTTAAAAGGGCTTCAAACCGCTGAGCCAGCCCTGTATCATAATCGGCGTTCTCAAACAATACTTTTGCAAGGTGATCTGCGCCGGCCAGGGCCCTCACGGCCTTCCTGATCTTCCCGCCCCGCTGTTCAAAACGTTCGCGGGTCAGTTCATACTGCTGGTTATCGGCCTCCTCCTGGCTTTCGCAAAGCCGGTACCCGAGTTGTAAATTGAAGTTGACCGCATTGGCGTTGGTACGCATGATGTGTGCAACCTGCCGTTTCCACCCAAGCAGGAAAAAGGTGGTTTCGATGCCGGCAACCGATACCAGGTAAGGTACGAAGGTATTGTAAAACTCGGTCCGGCCGAGGAATATCCCCGATTCGGAGGAGCGGGACTCCCAGTCGATGTTTTTGTCGTTCAGCAGACCGATCTTTTCTCCCCGGTAGTGGATCATGAGGTAATTGTTCTTCAGGTTGCTGACCGACCTGAACCAATCAAGCTGCTGCACAGGCGAAATGATCTCCCGGTATTGCATGTTCAGCCTCACAGGGTCGGAGTTTCGCCATTGCCTCACCAGTTCAATATCCCCTTCGGTGAGCCGCTCCAGGATGATCCCGTATTTAAAGAACTTCATGGTTCAGCATCGTTTTGATGGCAAAGGGGGGCTTTTGGTTCTGCACCATGTAGATCCGGCTCAGGTATTCGCCGATGATGCCCAGCGACAGCAGGATGATGCTGGTCGAAAACAGGATGGCCACGATGAGGGCGGTAAACCCCAGCGGAACATCGCGGAAGATCTTCTTGTAAATAAATACCAGGCCGATGAAGAAGCTGAACATGGCGGTCATGAAACCTCCGTAAACCATCATCCGCAGGGGAATCGCCGTGTAATAGATCACCAGGTTCGAAAAGAGAGAAAAGAGACTGTGGCTGGTGTAGGATGACTGCTGGTAGGGCCGTTTCCGGTGGTCGACCAGCACGAAGGCGATGTGGCTGGTATACCAGTTGAAAAGTTCATCAATGTAAATGAAGTTGATCTGGTGGTTGAGCAGGTTTTTTGCAAGCGACGATTTCATCAGCCTGAAGGAGGAGCCGTTGCCCTTGGTCTTGAAAATCCTGCGCGACCAGCCTTTCAGTGCGCCGCTGCCCATGTTGCGGGCCATGGAATGGTGTTTCGTTCCATAGATGCCATACACGAGGTCGGCATCCGAATGTTGCATGGTATCGATGAGTTTGGCAATTTCCTCGGGTGGATTCTGAAGGTCGTCGTCGATGGTGATGATAAAGTTACCCGATGCCTGTGCGATGCCGCAGATGGTTGCGTTGTGCTGCCCGAAATTCCGGGCCAGGCGGATGGCGATGATGTTCGCCGGGTTGGCCTTCTGAAGCGTTTCCAGCCTTTCCCAGCTGGCATCCTGGCTTCCGTCGTCGACAAAAACAACCTCGAATGATTTTTCAATTTTTTCCATGGTCTGCCCGATCCGGAGGAACAACTCCTCCAGCGATTCGCAGCTGTTAAAGACCGGGACAACGACGGAATAATCAGGCTTCATCTTGCTCATGACGGTTAACCTCCTCCTAATATAAGATTCGTGGCGCTCACCCATTTCGATGCATCCGACAGGTAAAAGATGATGGTATTGGCAACATCCACAGGGTCGCCAAGCCCAAGCAGCTGGCGCTCTTCAATTTTATTCACCGCCTCCTGCGAAAAGTTCTCGGCAGTTTCGTTGAGCATGGGGGTGCGCACGAAAGCGGGGGCGATGCAGTTCACCCGGGTGCCCCTGGATGCCAGTTCAAGTGCCAGGACGCGTGCATAGGCCTCCAGGGCGGCCTTGGCGCTGATGTACATGGCCCCGCCCACAAAAGGATACCGAGTCGATATGGAGGAAATGAAAACAATGGAGCTGTTGCCCTTTGAAAGTTTCTTCTTTGCCAGGATCCTGGCGGTGAGCAGCACGGAGGCGTCGAAGCTGATGCGGAAGGTCCTGGAAATGGTCTCAGCCGTGATAAACCTTGCCGGTGCAAGTTCGGAGATGCCGGTGCTTTGTACCAGCCCGTCCAGCATTGGCAGGGCCTCCACCAGCCGGTCAATGTCGGCCTGGATGGTAAGATCGGCAGGGATTTGCTGATGGCCTTCACCCTGGAGTGAACCGAACGTCTCCTGCAGCCGTATGGTGTTTCGCCCCGTGACAATGACACGGGCGCCATATTCGCTGGCCGTGATGGCGGTTTGCCTGCCCAGTCCCGAGGAGGCACCCGTGACAAGAACCGTTTTGCCTTTCAGATCAAATGCGTTCATCCGTTTTCAGATTGTACCGGCAGGGCTTCCTGTTCGGTAAATTCAGGGACCACCATGCCATCGGTTTCAACGAGGACGGTGCCCCATGACAGCCCGATCCCGAAAGCCGAGAGCAGGAGTTTGTGCGGTTTTTCGGCCAGGCTGGTCCGGATCTGGGTAACCATGGTCAGCGGGATCGACGAACAGCTGGTATTTCCGAAGTCGTGGAGCGAATAGGGAACCCTCGAAGGATCCACCTTCAGCATCTTGCGCAGGGTCTCGTTGATCAGCCGGTTGGCCTGGTGAAACAGCAGGTAGTCGAACTCATCGAGCTGCCTGTTGAAATGTTTCAGGGTGGTTTTGATGTTGGGGACCACCTCGCGCAGGGAAAAGTTGAACACTTCGATCCCGTCGAGCGCGATCTGCAGGCGGTTGTGATAGATCCCTTCGCCGTATTTTTTGATGGTGAAAGATTTTTTGCTGGCGAGGTTCCGCACGCCGCCGTCGCGGATAATGATGGCTTCGTAGCCGCTGCCGTCGGTCTGCAGGTTGAACTGCATGGCCGGGTGACCCGGCTTCAGCTCGAGGGCCGTGGCCGTCCCGGCATCGCCGAATAGCGGGAAGGTGCTTTTGTCGCGGTAGCAGGAGGTAACATTCGACAGGTCGCCGACCAGCAACAGCCCCTTTTGCATGCCGGTGGCCCGGATCAGGCTGCTGATGACCGAGAGGCCGTAAACATATCCCGAACAACCGAGGTTGATGTCGATGGCCATGCAGGTTTTGGGCAGTTTCAGCCTGTCCTGGAGAATGGCGGAGGTCGAAGGGATGATGTAATCGCGCGACTGGGAAACGAAAACAAGCAGGCTGATGTCATTCCTCGCCCAGACCAGCTGATCCAGCAACTGTTCCGCCGCCTGGAAACAAAGGTCCGAAGTGGTCTGCCCGGGCACGGCAACGTGCCGGGTTTCCACCCCGATCATGTTGATCAGCTGGTCGCGCTCCTTTTGCGTGATCCAGTCGTAATCGTGATTGGATAAACTTTTTTTGGGAACACAGGCCGAAAGACCGGCAATCCTGACATCGGGTATCTCAAAAATGGCCATTTCCTGCTTCGGTTGGTCTCTGCTGTTACAAGCTTACTACGCAAAAGTACTTTTTTTTTCTTTAAAGTCTCCTTTTTTCTAAATTTGCCCGGTTAGGTGCGACCATTCTCCGTTTCCTTTTGAGTTTTGAACTTTGATCTTTAATTTATCATTTAATTCGTAAAAGGTTTGCGAAGCACAGGACCCGCATGAGGAAATACACGTAAAGAAAATCAAGGAATGAGCGTTAAAAACTGCGGACTGTTTGAGGTGCGCAGCGCCGAGTTTCCGCAGTTTAGAGAATGACGCGGATTTTTAGTGAATCTCCGTAAGCGGTGACTTTTCTTTGTTTCTTTCTTTTGGTGGCAGCATAAGAAAGAAAGGCAATAAAATATCGAATATTGATCAATGAAATTTGAAGTTTTTGCCAGAGGAAAAATTAAATGGCAAAATGGTAAAATGGTAAAATGGTAAAATTGGGGCCAGCCGACAGGCTCCCGATCGAACCGTAATTTTAAACTTTGAATTAAAAACACTGCATGCATGACGATATGGATTTGACCAGCCCGGTGCCGGTTCCCGGCGACCTTCAACTGGAGCCTGGAAGGGCGACCATTGTTGCTGTTCTGCGCAGGCGGGCTGAACTGCTTCCCGCGAAAAGGGTCTTTACCTTCCTTGCCAACGGGGAGGACGAGACAGGTTCCTTAACGTATGCTTCGCTCGACTTGGGCGCACGGAACATCGCGGTGAAACTGGAAGCGCTGGGATTGACGGGTAAGAAGGTCCTGATGTTTTACCCCCCCGGTTTCGATTTTATCCTTGCCTTCTTCGGTTGCCTGTATGCAGGGGTGATCCCTGCAACAGCCTACCCGCCACGCAAAAACCGGTCGCTTCACCGTATCCGCACCATTGCTGCCGATTGCGGCGCCGATTCTATTCTCACCACCGATGCGATCGCCCGTTCGCTGGAACGGAATTTTGCCGAAGACCCTTTGCTTGCAGGCCTTCCCTGGCATGCAACGGATACCTGGCCGGTTTCCGGTCCATCCCCATCCCCGGCATTTGAACCAGGATTCGAAGACCTGGCATTCCTTCAATATACTTCAGGTTCAACCGGCGATCCAAAGGGGGTGATGGTCAGCCACCGTAACATCATGTACAACCTGCGTTCGCTGCAGCTGATCTTCCGGATCACCCCCGGTGATGTTGCCGTGCACTGGGTGCCCCAGTTTCACGATCTCGGGCTGATCTTCGGAATCCTCGAAACCGTCTTTTCAGGATCCCTTGCCGTGCTCATCCCGCCGTTTATCTTTATTTCAAACCCTGTCCTCCTGCTTGGGGCGATCACACGCTACCGCGCAACCGTGAGCGGGCAGCCCGATTTTGCCTTTAACCATTGCGTGGAAAAGACCGATGCGGCCCGGATTGAACACCTTGACCTGTCGTCGCTGCGGGTCATGTACAGCGGCGCCGAACCGGTGAGAAAGTCAACCCTCGACCGGTTCTTTTCAACATTTGCCCCGGCCGGACTTAAAGCAGCCTCCCTCATCCCCGCATACGGGATGGCTGAATCCACCCTGATCCTGGTCGGTGGGTCGGTGACGGAACCGCCTTTCTTTCTTCCTGTCAGTACCGCAGCGCTCGAAAAAAACCTGGTGGTCACCGTAAATGAGCCGGATACCAGCACGGACATCCAGTGGATTGCAAGCAACGGAAGGCCGCAAATGGATACCTCCATGCTGGTCATGGACCCCGAAACCTGTGAAATACTGCAGCCCGGTAAGGTAGGGGAAATTTGGGCCGGCGGGAGCACGGTGACCATGGGATATTTCGGCAAGCCTCTGCTGACGGAGAGCGTTTTCAGAGCAAGTCCTTCGGGACGTAACGACCACGTGTGGCTGCGCACGGGCGACCTCGGGTTTCACTACAACGGCGAACTTTTTATCACCGGGCGGCTGAAAGACCTGGTCATCGTCCATGGCCGTAATTTTTACCCGCAGGACATGGAAGAGGTGGTTGAGCTAAGCCACGAATCAATCAGGAAGACCTGCACCGCATGCTTTTCAATCGACGACAGCGGCAAGGAACGGCTTGCCGTCGTGGCCGAACTGCGCCGTTCCATCCTGCCCAGGGATACCGGGCAGATCCTCGATGCCATCGCGGCTGCGGTTTCCCGTGAATTTGAAATCCGGCCGGCGTGCATCACCCTGGTCAGGACAGGTTCGGCCATCAAAACCTCCAGCGGCAAGATCATGCGAAGGGCCGCCAGGGAAGCCCTGCTTTCGGGAAAATATGAGATTATTGCCGATCGCTGGTTTGACGAAAAGGAGCTGGCACCGGATGATTTTATGGAGGGCGGTGTTCCCGACCTGGGACAGTTTCTCATTTCGTGGGTGTCGCAGCGGCTCAACAAAGGGTTGCCCGCAGATCCTGCATGCAGCCTCCCGGCTTATGGAATCGACTCACTCCGGGCGGTCGAACTCACAGAGGAGACAAAAAATATCTTTGGATTTGAATGGCCTCCCTATCTTTTTTTTGAAGAGATATCCATCACACAGCTTGCCGCGGAGGGGATAAAATTAATGGAAGAGATCCCCTGACCTCCTCATTCAAAATAACAGGAATTGATGGTTTGAGGGACTTATTGCACCCTTGCCGAAATGATCCGGAACAGGTCTTCCACTGTTTTTGAAGTGGCAATGTCTTCAGCATTGATGGTGACATCATACTCGGTCTTTACCATCGCGATCAGGATAAGCGCATTGATGGAATTCCATTCGAAAACTTCCCTGAACACACTGCCGGGCTTTAATGTACCGGGTATAAGGTCTTCATATTCTTCTTCAAGGCGGGCAATGAAATCTTCAATCTTCATGGGGTATCGGATTAAAGGGCAAAGGTAAGAATTTTCCGGAACTATGGCAGGTAGCCGACTAATTCGTTACTTTGCAGTCTGATTGAACCAACGAGAGATTTTACATGCCTGAAACGAATTCCTATTACCATACCGGGCTTACGATGCCCGACCTGCTATACCGTGCCGTGACCGGCAACCATGAACTGTTTGTCGGTTACCTGGATGACGAAAGCAACCTGACAAAACAAACCTACCCGGAACTGCTCGCGGAGGCAAGGCAGATTGCAGCGGGTCTCTCTGACCTGGGATTGCGCAAGGGGAGTAAAGTGATCATTGCAACCCGCTATAACCGCGAAACCATTGAACTGCTCTGGGGCTGTTTCCTCCTGGGGGTGGTTCCAACTATTTTACAGCCCCCGATGACCTTTTCAGGATACAATCCATCGGTGGTGAAACTGATGGAGGTTTACAGCCAGCTGGATGAACCCTATGTCTTCATGAGTTCCGAAGTTACCGAAACCGGCAGCCTGCCTGCCGGAAAAGTAATGCACAGGGCCGGTCTGAACTGTACCGGTACCTGGCGCAAACCCTTCCTGGCTGACGATGACTTGGCCTTTATCCAGTTTTCGTCGGGCAGTACGGGCGACCCGAAGGGGATCATGCTGACCCACCGGAACCTGATGGTGAACATCGACGCCATCCGCATCGGGCTTGACATCCATTATCCCGACAACATAGGTAACTGGATGCCGCTTTTCCATGACATGGGACTGATCGGCTACCACCTGACGCCGCTTTACTGTATGACCTTTCAATACCAGGTGGGTACCATCGATTTCATCATGAAGCCCGGTTTGTGGCTCGACCTGATGGGCAGGCACGGGATTACCATTTCGGGAGGCACCAATTTTGCCCTTGCCTTGGTGTTGCGGTATCTGAAACGGCTCAAACAGGTTCCCGCCTGGGATTTCTCCGCCATGAAGGCGCTGCTGAACGGCGCCGAACCCATATCCGTCAGGATCATGGAGGAATTCGTACAGGCCCTGGAACCCTCCGGCTTCAGGCCCGAAGCCATGATGCCGGTTTACGGCATGGCGGAGGCCACGCTGGCCATCACCTTCACACCACTCATGAAACCTTCGGTCATCAAGGCGTTTAATGCCACCCTGCTTGACCGCGACAACAGGGCCGAGGAAACTGACCCGGCCGACCCAGAAGCAAGGCTGCTGTCGGGTGTTGGCACAGCGCTGAACGATACCGAAATCAGGATCATGGATGAGAAAGACCATCCTGTTGAAGAGGGCATGGCCGGACACATCCAGTTGCGTGGCGGCGGCATCACGAAAGGATACTACAACAAACCCTCCTCCACGGCCGCCGCTTTTTGCGGCAACTGGCTCCGGACGGGCGACATCGGCTTTTTCTTCGAAGGCAACCTCTTCATCAGCGGCCGGCACAAAGACATCATCTTCAAGAACGGCCGGAACTATTTTGCCAACGACCTCGAAACCATGGCCTGCACCATTGAAGAGATCAGCTTCGGGAAGGTATGCTTTGGCGCGACCACCGACAGGGTGAGCGGGAGCGACAAAGTGATCGCCTTCCTGGCCGGGGTTCCCGATCAGAAGGCTGATGAAGTATTCCGCAGCCTGAGAGCACTGCTGCGCAGCAATCTCGGCATTTCCGTGGACGAACTGGTCCTGATCAAGTCGAATGAGATCCCCAAAACATCCAGCGGGAAACTGCAGCGGTTCAGGCTGATGCAACGTTATACGGCAGGAGATTTTGACGACCGCCGGATTTCAGCCGGGAGCATCGGGCCGGGAGCATCTGGCCGGGATAAGAACCGGGTGGATCACCCTGCCCCGTGAACAGGTTTTTTACCGGTCATCCTGAGATATATTTTCAACAGGATCTGCATCTTCAGGAACCACCACTGGCTTACCTTGTGCGGGAGGTAGGTGCCGAAGATCATCACCCTCAGCAGGATGTGGTTATAGATCAGCATCGGGGCCGACTTCAGGAAGAGCCCGAAGCGAAACCGCTTGTCTTTCCTTTCATAACCAAGGCGGTCGGCATATTTGCCCGCGATCTGGTCGGCCATCCCGACCTCCTCCTCCGTGAGCACCGTCTGCCAGGTATTCATCCTGCCGGTATTGATCGGTTTCAGCAGGTTTTCGTGGAACTTTTCGTAAATGTAATTGCCATAGGTATTGACCGTCTCCTCCTTCTTTTTATGGAAATCGAACACCGACGGGTCATAGGCAATCCCGAGGAAGTCGCACAGCGACCGGAAGGTTTTTTCCTGCTCCGATACCAGGTCCTCATAACGCAGGATATAAAATTTGTCGGGATAACGGCGTTTCAGACGGAGGAACAGGCGGGTGAAGATCCGCCAGCGGCCGGCCTGCAGGCTCAGCACCGGTGCTTCAACCGCCACCTCTTTCTCGGCAAGTTTTTTGATTGAGATGAAATTATCCCGGTAATCGCGGATGATGCAGATGAACTTCGCATCGGGGAAGATCTTCCGGAAACGGTTGGCCGACATGGAATAGACAGGGTTTTTATCACCGATCCACAGGGTCTCCTCCTTGTTGTACAGCGAAAATGCAAAATAGTTGATGCTCTTCAGGAAAAGCTGGATCGAGCCAACATCCTTGTACTTTAACAATTCGCCGATGATGAATTCCTTGTCAAGCTTCAGGTTCTCAACGCGGCGTATGTTGAACTTCGAATAGTAGAAAACATGTTCGACAAACGACCTGATGGTGGATTCGTCCCATTTCTTAACATTTTTAAACCGCTGGTATAAAAACAACATGACCGGGAATTCAGGGGCGATGCGGATGTTCGGGTGAGCATTGAACAGGGTGGTGAGCAACGTGGTCCCCGAACGGGGCCTCCCCAGGATAAAAAACATGGGGATCTTGCTGAGGTCGTCTGTTTTCATAATGAAACGCTAAAATCGGTGAAATCTTAATTCTGAGCAAAAGTAAAATATTTACCACTGAATTTCAGAAAATGATTCCCCATTTTACGACAAATTTTAACCAGTTACAAAGGGACATAGGCCCATTGATTTATTTAAAAACGGGGCATAAGAAACACCACAAATATTTTTTATGTATACTTGCATGCACGTTGTGACAAATCACACCCTTCGCGGGATAAACCGAGACCATGAAGTTACTCCTCATCAATCCCGTCAACAAGAAAAGGAAAGGGTTCATCATCGACCAGAGCACCCGTTTCATGCCGCTGGGGCTCGGGATTGTGGCAGCCCTCACCCCTGCACACTGGGAACTGGAATTTGTGGATGAAAGTTTTGAGGATTTCATCTTCCGTCCGGCCGATCTCGTGGCATTAACCGGGTTTACCGCCAATGTGCAACGCGCCTATGAAATTGCGGCCATGTACCGCGAAGCCGGAATCCCAACGGTTATGGGGGGCATTCATGCTTCCATGTGCCCCGAAGAGGTGATGACTTATGTCGATACGGTGGTCACAGGCGAGGCGGAAGGAGCGTGGCCCGCCTTCCTGGCCGATTTTGAAGCGGGTACTCCCGGGCGCCTGTATGAAGGTGGAATAACCGACATCGATGCCGTTCCCCGCGTAAGGCGCGATATTTATAAATACCCTTACATCTACGACCTGGTGCAAACGTCGAGGGGATGTCCAAACGGCTGCGATTTCTGCTCCGTAACCCAGCTCTGCGGCAAAACCTACCGCGAGCGCAAGGTGGAAGATATCCTGGATGAACTGGAGGAGACCACCCGGCCGATGCTCTTTTTCGTCGATGACAATCTCATTAACAACAAAAAAGGAGCGGCCGAACGGGCCATCAGCCTTTTTAAAGGGATGATCAGCCGCGGGATCAGGAAAGTGTGGTTCTCACAGGCCGCGCTGAACTTTGCCGACAACGACGAAGTGCTTTACTGGGCCCGCAAAAGCGGGTGCAACATGATCCTGATGGGAATCGAAGCTGAAACACCGCAGGCGCTCAGCGATGTCAGGAAGAACCTTAACCTAAGCCGGGGGGTGGATTCCTACAACCGGATTTTCAGGAAGATCCACCGGCATGGCATCGGCATCCTCGGATTCATGATCTTCGGGATGGACAGCGATAAGGAGGCGGATTTGTACGCCCGCCGCGATTTCATTGAAAGATGTTCCGTCGATTCGTACCAGTGTACGATCCTGACACCCCTGCCGGGCACCGCCCTGTTCCACCGGATGAAGGCGCAGAACAGAATCATCCTGAACGATTATCCGGCAGACTGGCAGCAATACGACAACACCAGGGCCGCCATCACCATGCCGAACATGACGCCCGGGGAGATAGAATCGGCCATGCATGAAATCTGGCTGAGCCTTTACAACAAGGAGGCCATGCGCAGGAAGATGTTCAGGACGCTATGGAACACAAAGAGTTTTATGACCGCCTACTGGGCCTATGCCAGCAACCACAATTACGGCCGCATGTTTTTTGAGAACATTTCGCTTTCCCATCCCGATGGCGTGGATGAAAAGTTTGAATGGAAGCACCGCAGCCGGTCGGCATATCTGAAATTCACCGACAGGGTGATCTGGCTGATCTACCTCGTATCGTGGAAGCGGATGATCAAACGGCTTACCGCGTGAGTCAGGCGGTCCGTCTTTTTCTCGAAAAGATCTTTTTAACGTCACGGAGGAAGTAAAAATCACTTTTCCTTACCCTCAGGATTTCGGTTAACGGCATTTTGATAAGCCGGGAGTATACAAGGAGGAAAGCGAATGAGCCGATTCCGTAACTTAGGTTGGTTGCCCAGGCGGCCCCCACCCCTCCATACCGCGGGATCAGGAAAAGATTCGCGATAAAGTTTATCACCAGGGCCGGCAGAAAGGTGTAGATCGCGATCTGGGGTTTCCCCATCCCGGTAAGGCGGCTGTTCAGTATCCGGAATCCTATGAGCAGTAAAATCCCGGGCAGTACCACCTGAATCATGGTGGCGCTGTGTGTGAATTCCCTGCCGAAAATCAGCGGTACAAGGGGCGGTGCAATAAAGAAAATGGTGATTCCCGCGATCAGTCCGATCAGGAGCGAAACCCGGAAAATGGAGGCCACCGTGCGGTGCACCTGCTGGTCGTCGTTCGAATTGGCGCTGCGGCTCAGAATTATGGTCTCAATCGCCATGGGCACATGCCACAATTGTTCGGCAACCTGCATGGCAAGCGAATAAAAGCCGATCTCCTCCAGGGTCGACAGTTTCTTCAGCATCAGGATATCGAGACGGCAGTTGAGCTGCATGATGAAGATCGCGATGGCGTTCACCAGCCCCAGCTTGATCATGCTTTTCATGATCCCCTCGTGGTATTTCCACGTAATTTTATAACGGTATTCGATGATGAAGATCCGGTAGGTGAAGAAAAACATGATGAAATTCGCCAGCGCGATGGCCGTGAAGGCCCCGAGCACCGACATCTTCAGTCCCCATACGAACACGATGGTCAGCAGGAAGGTCATGATGGTGGGACCGGCGTTGAGAATGCTGGCCATTTTGATGTCCTCCTTGCCCAGGAAAACGCCCCCGGCAAAAACATTGGTGAGCAGCAGCGGAATGGTCAGCAGTACCAGGACGATGATCAGCGGGTCGAAGGGCTGGCTGGAGGAGAAGAAATATACGAAACCGCAGATAAGGATGCTCAGGATGCTGGTCCACAGCAGGAGCAGGAACAGGGCCGAAACAATGTTGTTTTCGGGCAGGAGTTTGTTGCCGATATGGTAGATGGTACTCCGGCGGATGCCGAGCTGCGTAAAGCCGATGACCATGATCGGCACGACAATGATGGCCGAATAGAGCCCGTAACCGGCAGCACCGAGCCAGCGTGTAAGGATTACGCCGATTGCCAGGTTGCAGAAGGTGACCGTGAGGTTGCTTCCCAGCAGGCTTAGGATGTCGCGCAGGTAGGTTCTTTTCGCCAAAGGCCGGGGAATAAAAAAAACATTAATTTCGCAGACAAATTTAGCAGAATAATCTGATTTGACATGCGTATTCCCTTTAACAAACCCTTCATCCCGTGGTTCTCTTTCGTTTACCTGGTCCGCGGGCTCTATTCAGGAACGGTTGCCGGCAACGGGAAGTACACGAAAAAATGTCACGCCTTTTTTGAAAAGAGATTCGGCTTCAGGAAGGTGCTTTTAACCACCTCATGCAGCGATGCGCTGGAGATGGCCGCCCTACTTTGCAGGATTGAACCGGGCGACGAGGTGATCATGCCGTCGTTTACCTTCATGTCAACCGCAAACGCTTTCCTTGTTCGTGGGGCGAAGGTGGTCTTTGCCGATACCCTCCCGGATGTCCCGGACATCGACCCGGCGGAGGTTGAAAAGCTGATCACCCCGAAAACCAGGGCCATCGTGGTGGTCCACTACAGCGGCGTTGCCTGCGACATGGACCGCATCATGGATATTGCCGCCCGAAACGGTTTGTTCGTTGTTGAGGATGCCGCCCATGCCATCGATTCGTACCATAACGGGAAGCCGCTGGGTTCGATCGGTCATCTCGGGACCTTTTCCTTCCATGAAACCAAAAACATCATCTCGGGTGAGGGAGGATTGCTGATCGTGAATGATGCGGAATTTGAAAAGCGGGCCGAGATCATCTGGGAAAAGGGAACCAACCGTGCTGCCTTCTATCGCGGCGAAATCGACAGATACGGCTGGGTCGACATCGGATCCTCCTTTCTCCCCGCCGACCTCGTGGCCGCCTTATTATATTCACAGATCACCCGGTTTGACAACATCCAGTCGCGCCGGAAAAAAGTATGGTACGCCTATCAGCAATTGCTCCGGTCGCTTGAAGAAAAGGGACTCCTGAAACTCCCCGTCATTCCCGGTTACGCCACCGTTAATGGAAACATTTTTTATGTCACCCTGCCTTCGGCTGAAACCAGGGACCAACTCATCGTTTTTCTTAAGGAGAAGGGAATCAGCGCGTTGTTTCATTACCAGCCGCTCCATTCCAGCATTTATTTTGCCGGCAGGCACGACGGTCGCGAACTTCCCAATACCGACCGTTTCTCAGACACCATCCTGCGCCTGCCTTTTTACAATACCCTCGGCAAACGCCGGCTCCGGTATGTCGCAGAAACGATCGCCGAATTCTTCCGGCAGGGATCACCTGGAAAAAATCTGTCTTCATAATATATTCATTTGCTTTTCTCTCATCAGGATGCACTTCCGTTCGATATTCTATATCCGACATTCAATATTCTATATTCGATTTGTATCAGCACAAGCCTGCCAGCGCTTCTTTTGTTAGACAGAATCAAATGTCATTCGGACTCTTGTTCGTACCTTAAATCTCAGTGAACCTCCGTGTAATTATTTGTTACACGGAGAGACACAGAGTCCACACTGAGAAGCACAGCGTGGTTAACCCCGGATTAATTATTCACAAAAAATATTACTGCCATTCATTAATGCTTCTCTTTTGAAAAACAGGAAAGGGTAATCGTACTGTCACCATTTAATTTGGCAGGGAAAGATGTGTACAACGAGAAGCCGGTTTCAAGGAGCGTTTAATCAATAAAAAAGCCGGGACAAGCCCGGCTTTCTATTTAAAAAAGGAAGTTTTCTATTCGGTTTGATCAGAACGATTTTGCGATAGTCGGTTTCAGGATAGAATAAACAGTTAACAAGTTTGACAAGTTGGCAAATCGGCTGAATAAGTTACGCAGATGAAAACTTCCCTATGCGTTTTAAATATTGACACAAATGTAAATCATTAAATAATCATTTTTGTGTTATTTAGACGACCTAACATATTTTGCCGACGAAAGGGCAGAATAACACGACAGCCGTTAATTTTCGGGACAACGTATTATGGTCACTAAACCTCCTCAAATAAATTACTAATTACTAATTACTTTTTTCGCTGCCTCGCTACCTCGCAACCTATTTTTTCCACTCCGGCAACCTTCCTGGTGTAACGGGGGCTCCAAGATTTTCGAGCGCCTTTTCCAGCTGGGGGATGTCAGTTTCGCCAAGGTGTTTCACCTGGTCGTATACCGGCGGAAATTCGGCCTCCAGGATTGCATAGGCATCCTTCTGTGTTTGCGACGGCGCACTGGTCGACGACCAGCTGATCCAGCTCAGCTTGCCCAGGCGCGAATTGAGGGGCACCGGTGCAGGAGGATTTTCCTCTTCGCTGGGTTTCCCGGTATTCCTGTTGAATTTGACATTGAGGATCTCGTCGAGCTGCAGCTGGATCTCACGCGCCCTTTTCAGCAGGTCGGCACTTGCAGCCGGGGTGCTGTTCAGCGCCTGCAAAATGCTGGTCGACCTGCGGTACAAAGCTTCGGCGTAGTTTTCGGTTCCCTGCATCACACGGGTGATCTCGGCAATCTTTTTGTGAAATTCGGTCATGCCTTTGCGGTCGGCGGCCGGGAGGGTGGTGTTTTCAAGCACGATGGCGCTGAATTCAACCGGACCTGCGAGCGGCTTTGTTTCGCCATTGGCGGTAAGAGTCATGCTGACTTTGTACCTGCCGGGCATGGCGAGCACGCCGCTGCCATTGTCGCCCAGCGGGTCGAACTTGTCGGTTTCAACCACGCGGGTCGACTGGTACCTCAGGTCCCAGTTTACCCGGTTGATCCCTTTCGACGGGCTTTTACGGATTATCCGCACCGGGGAGCCGGTGGCATCGGTGACGGTGAAGGTGAGGAAGGGTTCAATTTCCAGTTTTTCGGTTCGCAATTCCGCTTCGGTCGGCTGCGGGATTTTCTCTGCCTTCTTAAACAACTCCGTCTCCTTCTCCTTCCGGAGATCCTTTTTCGTCTTTGGCACCTCTTTGATGTAATAGGTGAAAACGGCACCGAAATCGGGATTCTTCGCCACGAAAACCGTGGAACCTTCGGCACCCTTCGTATTGGTGGGCAGATACATCAGCGCATCTTTGACGGGAAATAGGGTTCCCGGCTGGCCAAGGGTCTCCTTTTTCAGGTTCCTCAAAGGGGTGTAGTCATCCAGGATGTAAAACCCGCGGCCGAAGGTGGCGATCACCAGGTCGTTTTCGCGTTTCTGGATGGCCATATCCTTCACGCATACCGAAGGAAGACCCGCCTTGAGCTGGATCCAGGCATGGCCCCCGTCGATGGTGAAAAAGCAGCCGAATTCAGTCCCGGCAAACAACAGGTCGGGGTTGACATAATCCTGCATGATGGTGTGTACGGTGCCATTCTCAGGCAGGTTGCCGGCAATTGAAATCCATGATTTGCCCTTGTCGGTGCTTTTCAGCAGGTAAGGCTTGAAATCGTCGCGAAGGATGTTGTCGAAGGAAGCAAAAACAACATTTTCATCGAATCGGGAGGCAAAAATATCGCTTACATAGGTATTTTCCGGGATTCCCGGGAATTTGTCGTGCCGGCTCCAGTTTTTCGCGTCCTCCGACACCTGGATCAGACCGTCGTCGGTACCGGCATAGAGCAGGTTTTCCTTAACAGGTGATTCATCAAAGGAGATGATGGTCCCGTAGAGGGAGGTGGAGACATCTTTCTGGATGGCATCGTTTGGCCAGTATTTTCCCATGACCGGCCAGGTGTTCCGGTCGATCTGCGCGGTAAGATCGTCACTGATCACCTGCCAGGTATCGCCCCGGTCGTCGCTGCGGAAAACTTTGTTTGCAGTGGTATACAGCCGGGTGGGAGCGTGGGGGCTGATGATCAGCGGGGTGTTCCAGTTCCACTGGTAGCTGTTCTCACCCTTGCGCGGCTCAGGCCTGATGTCAATCGCCTCCCGGCTCTTGCGGTCGTACCGCACCATGCCGCCGTACTGTGATTCGGCATAAACGATATCAGGATTTACCGGGTCGATCTGCGACCAGAATCCGTCGCCGCCATTGGTGACGAACCAGTCGTCGCTGAGCACGCCGGCACCCGCCGTGGAGCGTGACGGACCGCCGACGCTGTTGTTGTCCTGCGTGCCGCCATAAACATAATAAAATGGAAGGGAGTTGTCGACCTGCACCCTGTAAAACTGGACGATCGGCAGGTTTGACTTGAAGATGAACTCCTTGCCGCCGTCGAAGGTTTCATAGGCGCCCCCGTCGCTTCCGATGAAGAAATGCTTTGGGTCGCCCGGATCGATCCACATGGCGTGATCGTCGACATGCCGTTTGTTGTTGCCGACCGGTTTCCAGGTTTTCCCGCCATCTTCGGTCACCTGTGATACCGTTTCAACCGAATAGACCTTGTTGACATCCTTCGGATCACAGTAGATTTCGTTGTAATACTGGCCCTGGGCCGAGTGGTCGCTCATTTTCTGCCAGGAGGCGCCACGGTCGCTGCTGCGGTAAAATCCTTTTGCTTCCGGCGTTGATTCTATGATGGCATATACCACGTCGGGGTTCACGGGGGAGATGGCCAGGCCGATGCCGCCCATGTTGGCCGAGGGCAGTCCGGAGGTAAGTTTGTCCCATGTTTCACCCGCATTGACCGATTTGTAAATGGCCGTTTCGGGACCTCCGCCGATCTTGGTGAAAACATGACGGCGGCGTTGCTCCGAAGAGGCGTAAAGTACATCCGGGTTCCGGGGATCCATGATGATGTTGTTGACCCCGGTATTTTCGCTGATCTCCAGGACCTTCTTCCAGGTTTTTCCTCCATCGGCGGTTTTGTAGAGGCCGCGGTCGCCGCCGGGGCCCCAAACGGAGCCTTCCGCTGCAACATATACAACGTCGGAATTGCGGGGATCGATCACGATGCCGCCGATCTGGCGCGAATCCTTCAACCCCATGTTTTTCCAGCTTTTCCCGTCGTCGGAGCTTTTATAAACACCATTCCCGTAACCGAGCGAACGCTGGTGGTTGTTCTCGCCCGTACCGACCCATACAATGTTGTTGTTGCCCGGGTCGATCACCACGCAGCCAAGGGAGTAGGCACCGTTGTTGTCGAAAACAGGTTCAAAGGTGGTGCCGTTGTTGACCGTTTTCCAGAGATGCCCTGAGGCAGCCGCGACAAACCATTCGCTGTGGTTCCTGGGGTTGACGGCAAAGTCGGCGATACGCCCGGAACAGAAGGCCGGCCCGATGCTCCTGAATTTCAATCCCCCGACGAGTCCTGAATTGTACAGGGAATCCTCCTTCGGTTTCTCTTTGCCTTTTGATTTGTCTGTTGACTTCTCCTTCTCCTTGACCTGGCCTGCTTTTTCAGCAGCTTCACCCTTTTCCTTACCGGCTGGTTTTGATTTTTCAACATCGCTGCCTGCAGGTTTATCCTTGCCTGCTTCAGCAGCGGCGGAAGATTTAACAGTTTCGGCAGCCTTTTGAGCAGATTTTTTATCGGTTTGGGCCGTTACGGCCAGGCTCAGGATCAATGCACAGCCGATCAGCCATGCTGACAATGGTGAGAATTTCATGGATTTTGATTTAAAAGTTGACGGATGGAAGGACGATCGGGCGAAATGATACCCTTTTCGGTGATAATTCCAGTGATAAATTTTGCCGGGGTTACATCAAACGCAGGGTTGAAGGCGGACGACCCGGGGGAGCAGACCAGGATCCGTTCCATCCTGCCATCGCGTGTGGGACCCTCCTGGTAGAGAACCTCGTCTGCGTCGCGCTCTTCAATGGGGATATGTTTTCCGTCGGGGCAATCCCGGTCGAAGGTGGAGGTGGGTGCCGCAACATAGAACGGAATCCCGTATTCCTTTGCTGCAATCGCCTTTTCAAGCGTCCCGATCTTATTGGCCACATCCCCGTTTGCGGCAACCCGGTCGGCGCCGACGATCATCAGGTCGATTTTCCCGAGCGACATCAGGTATGCCCCGGCATTGTCGGGAAGGATGGTATGCGGCACGCCGGCCTGGCGGAGTTCCCATGCCGTAAGGCGGGCGCCCTGGCTGCGGGGACGGGTTTCATCGGCATAAACAAAAACCTTTTTCCCCCGGCTGTGGGCCAGGTAGATGGGGGCGAGGGCAGTACCGTAATCGACAAATGCCAGCCAGCCTGCATTGCAATGGGTTTCGATATTCATCCCGTCGCAAACCAGGGCGTTGCCGAATTCACCGATGCTGAGCGAATCGGAAGCATCTTTTGCGGCCAGTCGGAGGGCCTCCTCCGATGCTTCAGCGGGCGAACCCAGCGCCGCGGCATGTACTTTTTCAACGGCATGGAAAAGGTTCCGGGCGGTGGGACGGGTTGATCCGATCCGGAGCCGCGCGGTCTCCAGGGCGGCATGGTAACCTGAAACAGGTGCTTCATGTGCCGCCTGAGCCATGGCAAACCCTGCGATGGCCCCGATGGCTCCGGCACCGCGGACCATCATGGTGCGGATGGCGTGACAACTTTCGGCACAGGTGGCCGCTTCACCTATTTTAAACTGAAAGGGCAGGAGGTTCTGCTCGATGAAAAAAACCGTGGTTCCCTCCATCCACACTGTCTGGTAATGCACGCCATCGACCTTCATAAGACGCGGGGGAGGTTATCCTGGATGAAATCAACCGGTTAAATGATCTTCCAGCCCAGGCTGATCACCCAGACATTGTTCCTTGAATCGAATTTGAAGTTGTTCACCTCGCTCACCAACTGGTTCAAACCGATCTGGTACCTGACATCGAGGGTGAACATCAGCACGTCAACCCCGGCGCCGGCCTGGATGGACCAGTTCACCGACTTAAAATCGCCGCTGGTAAGGGGACCTAATTTGGCACCTCCTTCGGATATGCTTTTATTGACGACGAAGGAAGCAGCGGGCCCCGCGAGGATCCTCAGGTTAACAATTTTCGCGTTGATCAGTTTAAAACCGATCAGCACAGGAACATCGAGCGAACCGATCTTTACCGTCTGTTTCCAGTTTTTCGAGAGGTCGGATACATTATTGCTGAAAACGCCGCCCTGGGTCGTGTAGTAAAGTTCAGGCTGCAGGTACAGTTTCTTCCCGATCCTTACAAAAGCACCGATCTGGAAGCCCGATTTGAATTTTGAAGTGATCGTGTCCATGTTGGTCGAAAGCTTGGCGGCATTGTAACCCACTTTAATGCCGACATTGAGCTGGCCGAAGGACGCTTCCGAGGTCAGAAGCACAGGCAGGAAAAACAGAAGGGCGATGATTAGTTTTTTCATAATGAGATTTTTTCGTTTAGGTATCAAAATTAAAAATTAAAAATTAAAAATTAAAAATAAATTAAACTTCACCGGAATAACCCGGTTCCATGTGTATCGCGGGTCAACATCTGCTAACCCCGAAATTTATAATTTGTAATTTTTAATTGATTACGTCGAATCCCGTGTAAGGAACCAGCACCTTCGGAATGTTGATCCCATCCGGGGTCTGGTTGTTCTCCAGCAGGGCCGCCACGATGCGCGGAAGGGCCAGCGCGCTCCCGTTGAGGGTGTGGGGGATGTGCATTTTCCCGTTTTCATCCTTGCAACGCAGCTTCATCCTGTTTGACTGGAAGGTCTCGAAATTGGATACGGAACTGACTTCGAGCCAGCGTGCCTGCGCCGACGACCACACCTCCATGTCGTAGGTGAGGGCCGATGTGAAACTCATATCGCCGCCGCACAGTTTGAGGACGCGAAACGGAAGTTCCAGTTTGCGCAGCAGCCCGGTAACATAGGCCAGCATCTCTTCCAGGACCTCATAGGATTTTTCGGCGGAGGCGATCTGGACAATTTCGACCTTGTCGAACTGGTGGAGGCGGTTCAGTCCGCGCACATCCTTTCCGTATGATCCGGCTTCGCGGCGGAAACAGGCCGAGTAGGCAACGTTTTTCACCGGGAGGTCCTGCACCTTCAGGATGGTGTCGCGGTATATATTGGTAACGGGAACCTCTGCCGTGGGAATCAGGTAAAGATCATCAAGGCCGACGTGGTACATCTGCGCGTCCTTGTCGGGCAACTGCCCGGTGGCGTAGGCTGAAGCGGCGTTCACCATGTATGGGGGCTGCACTTCATTATAGCCTTCCTTCAGGGCCTCTTCGAGAAAAAAATTGATCAGCGCGCGCTGCAGCCGTGCTCCCTTGCCTTTATATAAAGGAAATCCCGCCCCGGTGATCTTGTTCCCGGTGATGAAATCGATCAGGTCGTATTTTGTGGTCAGGTCCCAGTGGGGCACGGCATCCGGCGCAACAGGGACGATGGCGCCCTCCTGCAGCATCACCACGTTTTCGGCGGGCGTTTTTCCTGCAGGAACGGTGGAGTGGGGGAGGTTGGGCACCCTGACCAGCAGTTCGTCAAGTTCCTTTTTGATGGCTTCGAAGGCGGCATCGATCTCCTTTGACGCGCTCTTGATTTCGGCTGTCTTTTCCTTCAGCTGGTTCGCCTCGGCTGCTTTTCCCGATTGAAACAGCACGCCGATTTCCTTTGCCAGCAGGTTGCTCTGCGCCTGCAGGTCGTCGAGACGTTTCTGGGTCTCCCGGCGCTGGTCATCGAGGGAAACGATGCGGCCAATGATCCCGGTTCCGTCAAAATTTTTAATGGCAAGACGGTCAGTCACCTCCTGCTGGTGTTCACGGATGTAATTCAATGAAAGCATAAAAAAGGGATTAATGAACAAAAATAGGTAAAAACCGGCAGAGGATGTAAAAATTACTCAACAAATTACTTCAAAGACAGGGAGTGACGAGTGACGAGTGACGAATTCAGGGAAGATCATCAGATTTCAGATTTCAGATTTCACATTCAAACAAATTTGTATTATTTATGTGAATCAAGAGTCAAAAATGTCTTAAATTCCGATTAGACCTTTAGGTTTTTAAACTGAATTACCGTGAATTACACAGAGACCCACAGAGAAGACACAGAGTTACAA
>Ga0118677_10000143_pt1 | contig 144265 bp, 92 predicted proteins | sample AliMusrvi5mmetaG_FD_86154 | JGI IMG/M metagenome (GOLD analysis project Ga0118677, IMG submission 86154) | reverse complement strand
AATCGGATATCTGCTCATCAGTTTTGCCCTTTATCCCTTCGGCCAGCAATAAAACCCGGCACCTTGTGATTTTGCGCGCTTTATCCGCGCCTGTTTGCACTATGGCCTGCAAATATTTCCGCTCTTTCTTGTTCAACCGGACTTTGTGACTTTTTTGGCTCATGGCTCACCTTCCTTTATAGGAAGATGGTACCATAATTCACACAACTATTAATAACTACTCTTACAGTGTACTAGAAAGGCGGAAACGATAAGCAGCGCCGTCCACGCGAGCCAGCGGCCGTACACGGGGAAAAAGGCCCGCGCGCCGTAGGTCCGGACCGTCGCCGTCAGCACGGTACGCTCGTTAAGGGAGGTCTTCGCCAGCACCCGTCCCCAGGGGTCTATGACGCCGGAAATGCCGTTATTCGCCGCGCGGACCACCGGCCGCCTGTTCTCCACCGCCCTGAAAATATTAACTATGAAATGCTGATAGGGGGCGGCCGTGTTAAGATACCAGCCGTCGTTGGTTATATTGACGAAAAGATCGGCGCCCGCCAGCGTATCGCCCGTAAAGAGGTACGGAAAGACAGATTCGTAGCAAATGGCCGCCCCTATTTTTAATTTACCGAACGCGAGCGGGGCCTGGACCGGCGCACCCGGGAGGAATTCGCCCAGCGAGGCCACCGGTTTGATATACCTGCCAAGCAGAGCCCGCAACGGAACATATTCCCCGAAGGGGACCAGCTGGCGTTTGTTATAAGAAGCTTCGATCCCGCCTTTCTCATCCAGCAGGAAAGCCGTCACGTGCCGCCCGTCGCCTTTCGACACCGAACCTACGACACTTCCTCCCGCGGGCCGGCCCGCGGCCGTTTTAAGCCAGGCATAACATTCGGGATCGTCTATCCAGCAGGGCAGGGCGTTCTCCGGCCAGACCGCCAGATCGGCGTTCCTGGCCGCGGCAGCCAGCCCTTCTACATCGGCCCGGATATCGGCGGCCTGGGCCGGGTCCCATTTGGCGTAAAGGTCGACCGACGGCTGGAGCAGGGCCACGCTCAGAGATCCCGTCGCCGCCGCCGAATCGGCTTTCTTAAGTTCATGCAGACCGTAAATTAACAGCAGAGACACCAGCGCGGGAGCCGGCAGAAAGCGCATGACCCTGTCGCGGACGGACGCGCCTGAAATTACAACGGTTCCGGCCAGGGCGCCCGTGAAACAGACCGCCGCGCTCAGACCGTAGACACCGGTCAGCGAGGCGATCTGGATGAGCGGAGTATAGGCCCACTGCGTGTAGCCCAGCATGAACCAGGGGAACCAGACCGCCTTGAAACTCAAGTAAACTTTACCGCACTCCATCAGCGCCCAGCCGACCGCGAAAATATACGGCCAGACCGCGGCGCCGGCCCTCTTCAGGTAAAAGCCGAACGCCGCCATAATAATGAATTCCGCCGCCATTATCAGGCTCAGGGCGGCAAGGCCGAAAACCGAAACCAGGGGGACAACGCCGCCGGCGCGCATCGTCGGATAGATCCAGTATAGGATGCCGGCGTAAAAAAAGAAACCGGCCGCGAGGCCGGCCGACAGGGCCTGCTTAAGATCTTTGGAACGCCAAACAGCCGCCGTGAGCGGGGCCAGCGCGAACCAGGCCAGCCACCCCTGGTCGAACCTGGGATAGCTGAGTATCAGCAATGCGGAAGTAAGAAGAGGAAGTACCGATACCCCGAAGATCTTGTTTTTAAAAATCCGCATGGGCATCGTATGACTTGTGACTTGTGACAGCAAAAGGAACTTTGTTCCTTTTGCTAAGCCCCGTGGCACTTCTTGTATTTCTTGCCCGAGCCGCAGGGACAGGGATCGTTCCTGCCCGTTTTAAGGTTGGCGTACTTTTCCTGCGGCTTTTTCTTGACCGCTAAATTGCCGCCCTGCTCGGTGCCCGCGCTCTCTCCTTCGCCGGAGGTCTCCGGACCTGTTTCATGCGTCACGTGCGGCCTGGCCGCCGCCACGGGGGGCAGCTGTATCTTAAAGACGTATTCGATCATCTCGTCCCTGACACGCGCGAGCATTTTCTCGAACATGCCGTAGGATTCCTTCTGATATTCTATTAAGGGGTCTTTCTGGCCGTAGGCGCGCAGGCCCACGCCTTTCTTAAGATGGTCCAGGTCGTAGAGATGGTTCTTCCAGATATGGTCGATAATCTGGAGCAGCAGCACGCGCTGCATCTCGTTAAAGTTGATGCCGCGCTCCGAAAAATCGCTGAGGCGCTTATCATAGGCTTTTTCGACCCTTTCCTGCAGCTCTTTCTTCAGCGCCGCCTGCTGCATGACGTGCAGCTCGTCCTTGGTGTAATCCAGAGTAAAACCGAAGGTCCTGCTCAGGTAAATATTCAGGTTCTCCATGTTCCAGAGCTGAGAGGACTGCTCGGCGGGGGCGCAGATGTCCACCTGCTCCTCCACGCCCTCCTGGATCATGCTTTTCACCCGTGCGGCGACCTCGGCGCCGTCCAGGATGAGATTCCGCAACTCATAGATGGCCATGCGCTGCTTGTTCATGACATTATCGTAATCCAGCAGCTGCTTGCGGGCGTCGAAGTTCTGGCCTTCCACGCGCTTCTGGGCGCCCTCTATCTGGCGGCTGACCAAAGAGGATTCTATGACCTCGCCCTCTTCCATGCCCAGCTTCTCCATGATCATGGAGATCCTGTCCGAGCCGAACAGGCGCATCAGCTCGTCCTCGAGCGACACGTAAAAAACGGAGGAGCCGGGATCTCCCTGGCGGGCGCAGCGGCCGCGCAGCTGGTTATCTATGCGGCGCGATTCGTGGCGCTCGGTGCCCATGACGTGCAGGCCGCCAACGGTGCCGACATACTGGTGGTTGGCCTCGTCCGGCGGATTGCCTCCCAGGATGATGTCGGTGCCGCGGCCTGCCATGTTCGTGGCGATGGTAACCTGGCTTTTCCTGCCGGCCTGGGCGATGATCTGGGCTTCCATCTCGTGATATTTGGCGTTCAGCACCTCGTGCGGCACGCCCTTGTGGCGCAGCATGGCGGAAAGCTTCTCGGATTTTTCTATGGAGCGGGTGCCTACGAGCATCGGCTGGCCCTTTTTCCAGCGCTCCTCTATCTCCGCTATTATGGCGGCGTTCTTCTCGCGCTCGGTCCGGTAGATCCGGTCCGGCGAATCCCGCCTGACCATGGGCCGGTTCGGCGGTATCTCTACCACGTCCAGCTTGTAGATCTCGAAGAACTCGTCGGCCTCGGTCAAGGCCGTACCGGTCATACCTGAAAGCTTATTGTAGAGCTTGAAATAGTTCTGGAAGGTGATGGTGGCCAGGGTCTGGTTCTCTTCCTTGATGCGCAGATTTTCCTTGGCCTCTATGGCCTGATGAAGGCCGTCCGACCAGCGGCGGCCCGGCATCAGGCGGCCCGTGAATTCGTCGACGATTATGATCTCGCCCTCTTTCACCACGTATTCCACATCCTTCTTGAACAGGTGGTAGGCGCGCAGGGCCTGGTTCAGGTGGTGCACCCATTCGGCGCCCACGTCGTCGTAGACGTTGCCTACGCCGAGGATCTTTTCGGCCTTCTTCACGCCCTCATCCGTAAGGATCACGGAGTGGTTCTTCTCGTCTATGACGGCGTCAAAGCCCTTGCCAAGGTCCTCCTCGTTGCGCTTGGCGTCTATCTCCTCTTTTTCGGTGATGAAGCGGACGTTCAGCAGCGGGATCACGCGGTTGACTATGTAATATTTATCGGTGGACTCTTCGGCGGGGCCGGAGATGATAAGCGGGGTGCGGGCCTCGTCTATGAGGATGGAGTCGACCTCGTCGACGATCGCGTAGTTGCGCTCGCGCATGACCCGCTCGGACTTGTCCATGACCATGTTGTCGCGCAGGTAGTCGAAGCCGATCTCGTTATTGGTGACGTAGGTGATATCGCAGTTGTACATGGCCCGGCGCTCTTCGTTGCGCATGTCGTGCTGCACGAAGCCGACGGTGAGGCCCAGGAATTCGTGCACGGGCCCTATCCAGAAACGGTCGCGCTTGGCCAGGTAATCGTTCACCGTGACCACGTGGACGCCTTTGCCCGTAAGGGCGTTGAGATAAGCGGCCAGGGTGGCCACCAGGGTCTTTCCCTCGCCGGTGCGCATCTCGGCGATCTTCCCGCTGTGCAGGATTATGCCGCCGACCATCTGCACGTCGTAATGGCGCATCTTGAGCGTCCGCTTGGAGGACTCGCGGACCACGGCGAAAGCTTCCGGCAGCAGGTCGTCCAGCGTTTCCCCTTTGGCCAGGCGCCCGCGGAACTCTACCGTCTTGGAACCGAGCTCGCCGTCCGAGAGCTTCGAGAACTCTTCCTCATAAGCGTTTATCTGGGCGACAATGGGATGGATCCTCTTCAGGTCCCGCTCGCTCTTCGTTCCGATGACAGCTTCAAGAAGTTTTTTAAGCATAACATCCTCAAATTCCTTAATGCACGACGACCTGGACTCTGCCTATATTGTGCCAAAATACCCCCCCCCTACTCAATAGGGGCCACCCGCCCCAAATCCTCCGCTAACAAGTCTGCGCCATTGACGAACGGGGTTCACCCAATGGGTGAAAGTGGAAAATAGCGGCGGGTTGCAAGTGCGGGGTCCTGTCAGCCATGGGGCCCATCGGGCCTGCGGCCGGCCCGGCGACTACGCGCCGGTTCCTCCTCGGCCCGATCCAACCCATGGCTGCCACCCCTCCACCGATACCCCGCCGCCATCCTTCAAATTCAGTAAATAAAAGACGGGTATCCACCATGGATTACCACTTATCGGAGGATTTGGGGCCCGCGGGCGCCGGGGCGGAGCGGGGCCGTGAAATATTCGGTTTTGAAATACAGGTTTTTAGCTATAATACCAATAGCCCATGAAAAAAAAGGTCCTTTTTGTCGCCTATTCCATCTACGGCGGAGGAGCGGAAAAAAGATTCCGGTCCATCCTCGACGGCATGGACAGGGAAAAATTCGAGCTCTCTCTCTGCGTCTTCCGCCTGACCGGCAAAGAGGCCGGGGCCGTGCCGTCCGATATTCCGCTTTACGACCTGTCCACGGGCTTAAGGCCGGCCTCGCTCTTCCTTTTCTTCAAGCTGCTGCTGCTGCTGGGGAAGCTCCGGCCGGATAAAGTATTCTCCACGCTCTGGAGCGTCAACATAATCGTCCTGGCGGCCGCAGCCGTTCGCGGCGTGCCTGCGGTCGCGAGCGAGGCCACCACGCCCTCGGTCATGGTGGCGCACGAATCCGCTCCGCGGCTTAAAGCCCGGCTGATAACTTTCCTTTATAAAAAAGCCGCCGCCATCATTGCGGTGGCCGATTACGTAAAAAAGGACCTGATGGAAAATTTCCGGGTCCCGGAGAAGCTTATCATTACCATCCGCAGCGGCATCTCCTCGGAAGCCGTAGAAAAAGCCGCCGAGCAATACCCTTCGCCCGCGGAAGGACATATTGCCGCCTGCGGCGGGCTTAACTGGTGGAAGAATTACGGCCTGCTCATAGACGCGGCGGCGGGGCTGGAAGGCGTCCGGGTGGTCATTCTGGGAACCGGGCCGCTGAAAGACCGTCTTTTGGAAAAAGCCGGAAAAGCCGGGGTCAGCCTGGTCCTGCCCGGACACGTCGACAACCCGTACCCGTACCTAAAAAGCGCGGCTGTTTTCGTCCTCACCTCCGTGTTCGAAGGTTTCCCCAATGTGATCCTGGAAGCCATGGCGTGCAAAACGCCGGTGGTCTCGGTCGACTGCCCTGGCGGGATAAGGGAAATAGTGGAAGAGGGCGAAACCGGCCTGCTGGTCCCCCAAAACGACCCCGAAGCGCTGCGGGCGGCGATTAAAAGGCTGCTTGAAGACCGCGCCCTCGCCAAGAGACTGGCCGAAAACGCCTACGCGAAAGTGAAGCGGGATTTTACCCTGGAAAAGATGCAGACCGCGTATCAGAAGGTCCTGGAAATATGATCTCCAATTTCTTGAGGATCGAATCGTATAAAAAAGGACTCGCTTTCTCCGCGGGTCTGAACATTGTCGCCAAAGCCCTTGGCTTTATAAATCTTCTCGCCATAACCTATTTTTTCGGGGCCAAAGCCGAAACTGACGTATATTTCTACTGCATGGCGACGGTAGGCTTAATGGCCGGTTTTCTGACCAGCATTGATTCGTCGGTCCTTATTCCGGAGTCGATGAGGCTTACCGAACAGAAGGGAAAAGCGGAGTCGCGGGCCTTCCTGAACCTGTTCCTTTATATTTTTCTGGCGGCCGGCATCATTGTAACACTTGTTCTGGCCGCCAGCCCCGTCCGGATGTTCCTGCTTATCTCTAATTTCGACATAAACACCCTGATCCCTAATTCCAGGATAGCGGTCGCCTCGGTATTCCTCTTTATGCTGATGCTTCTGACGACTTTTCTGGTGGATATCCTTACTTCTCTCAAACATTTCACCATGCCGATGATCTCCAGCGTCATCAACAGCGTTTTCTCGCTGATTTTTCTGCTGCTTTTTCACGAAAGGCTGGGAATGCTCAGCGTCGTGTTCGGCCTTATAACCGCCTATATTTCCCAGCTCCTGTTCCTGCTGTATTTTATGCGGAAGCATCTTGACTGGGATTTCTCGTTCAAAATGGCGCATATCGAAGCCCGGAACTGGAAGAATATCTTTTACTCGTTCGCCGGGAATATAACCGCCACCCTTGTCTCGTACAGCCCCCTTCTTTTATTCAGCGGATTCGGCGCCGGCGTGATCACCGCGCTGAATGCCGGCCAAAGGATCGCGGATCTGCCCAACCTTTTGATAATAAGCCAGGTCTCCGCGGTCGTGGGAATTAAATTCAACGAACTTTTTGCGAAAAAAGACACTGAAAAAATAAACGAGGTCTTTCTCTCTGTTTCAAAGACCCTGTTGTTCACGCTTGTTCCCGTAAGTTGTCTTACCTGGTTCTACAGCAGGGATCTGATCGTGCTGCTTTACCGGCGCGGCTCATTTGACGAAGCCGCGGTCCTGAAATCGGCGATGTTCCTGAAATACCTCATTTTCCTGCTTCCTTTTCTCTCCGTCGGCACCCTGGTCGCAAGGCTGTTTATGGCGGGGCAGAAGATCCTTCAGTCTTTTTGGTATCAGATGCTTTTTAATATCGCGAACCTGTGCTTTATCCTGGCCGGTATAAAATATTTCGGACTTTCAGGTTATCCGGGCGCTCTTGTCTTCATAAGCGCTTCGAATTTCTTTTTCACTTACGTTCTTCTGAAAGCTTTTTTCAAGATGGTCGATTACGCCGCCGTGATCAAGTATTTCATAGGGCTCCTGGCGCTGGACGCCCTTCTCCTCCTTGTGCCCTATTTTGTAAGGAATGCTTTTGCGTTCCTGGGGATGTTTTTCGGGATGTTCGCAGGATGCTTCGCGTATTCGCTTTGCCTGATCGTTATAAACAACATCTTTTCAATAAACAAGGAGCTCAACGCTATCGCGCTGGGGCTTATGGAAAGGATTTTAATGCTCCCGGCTTTTAAAAAAAGGAGCCGCTGACCAGGCGAACTTCCGGGGGCGCTATTCCCCTTGGCGCGGCCCCGGGACGGCGGGAGGCCGCCGTGAGTGAACGGGCCCGGCGCGCCTGATACTGTTCGCTTCCCGGTAATTTAGTACAATGGCCGTTAACACTCCGGATGCGGGGCTGTACATCGCAGTGATGAAGGTCATTCCGTCTTTTAGACTTAATGAAAAGAGTTGCCGGGAAGCTGCGGTGTCCGCGCACCTGCGTTTTTCAATCTTTGAAAGGAACTCACGACCATGGAACAGGATAAGATTTGGGACCATTTTCAGAATACGGCTCCGGCCTCCTTCGACCAGGCCGCGCCCAGGCTGAACTTTCTGGCCGGAAAAGCATTTGCGGCCGCGGGAAAAAGAGGCAAAGTGCTGAATATCGGGGTCGGAAGCGGCATTTTTGAAGCCGCGGCCTTAAAATTGGGCCTTGACTGTTATTCCATAGATCCCAATAAAACCACCATCGAATCCCTGAGGCACAAGCTTAGCCGTTCCGGCGACAATTTTAAAACCGGGCTTATCCAGGCCATCCCGTTCACCGATGGATTTTTTGACGCCGTGGTGGTTTCCGAAATCATCGAACATCTCAATAAAGCTGAGACGGACGCCGGCCTAAAAGAGATCTCGAGGGTTTTAAAACCGGCTGGCTGGATCCTGGGGACCGTGCCGGCGGATGAGAACCTGGAGGAGAGCGTCACGGTGTGTCCTGATTGCGGGCGCAAATTCCACAGATTCGGTCATGAACAATCTTTTACCGAAAAGAGGGTCCTGGAGATCCTCGAGCGGCGCCGCTTTGAAATTAAAACCATCCGTACAAGACCGTTCATAAGCGTCAAAACCTTTAAATGGCTGGGGAAAACCATGACCCTGCTGAAACTTGCCAGGTTCCTGGCCGGCCTTCCCAGCTACGGCGATTCCATTTATTTCGCAGCGGTAAAGCGCTGAGCCGGACCCGGCATAAAGCTTCGGCCGCCCGCCGCTGCGGGAACGCCTTAGCGAGGTCTTGCGCGCCGCGCCTATGCGGTCGAACAAGGCTCCAAAAATAAATTCCTGACTAGTTCGGACTTGCGGGTTGCCGGGCGGGGCCGCAAATACGGCATGTGCTCGGAGCGCCCATCATTTTTTAAAACGCGCCAGATCCTTTACGATGTTGCGTTTAACCCACCAGGATTGGAAATAAAGTTCGAGCGGGAAGATAAAGACCTTGTTTTTGAGCCTAAAAAGCGCCAGGTGATACAGCAGTTTTTTGACAATAGTCCGCAGCTTAGAACTGCCGGCTGAAAGATAGGTGCCCCGGTCCAGGAATTTGGAATATTTATCGATCCTGAAAAATAGCCGATGGGTATGGCTGCCGGCCCATTTCAGCCAGTCTAAACGGATGTTTGGCGACATTATGTCGTAATTTTTCCAGTCCTGGACTTTCGCCGGCGGGCTGAAGCCCTCGCTTAAAGCGAGTTCATAAAGGGAGGTGCCCGGGTACGGCATGTACGTCCCGATATTAAAATTCACGGTATGCAATATTTTAGAAATTTCCAGCGCCGTGTCCACCGTCTCAAATATCTCGGATTTTTTCTCGGTCGGAAAACCGATTATGGCGGAGGCGTCATATTTAATATCGGGGAACTTGCTGAGTATTTCGCACTTTGCAAGGATGGCGGACCTGGTGAGCCTTTTGTTCATTAAGGAAAGCATCCTGTCGGAGCCGGATTCCCAGCCGAAAAATATCGTTTTAACTCCCAGATCCGAGAATCTGCGCATGTTCTCGACGGTCGCGGTTTCCAGCCGCACTTCCAGCCAGTCGCAGATAACGCCTATGTTTTTAAGACCTTCAAGGATCTTAAACCCGCGCCGCTGGTCGGCCATAAAATAGTCGTCGTCAAAGGATATCCGTGTTATTTGAGTCGCCGCTTGGAGTTCCTGGACTTTCTTTATCACGAATTCCGCTGAATGCGCGCGCCATTTGCTCTTATGAAATTTTTGGTTATAGCAAAACCCGCAGGAGAACGGGCACCCGCGCGATGTCACGAAACACATCGCTCTTTGATAATCGCTGCTTGACCGCACATAGCGCAAAGGGTCTACGAGCGACCAATCCATCGAATACTCATCCAGATCGGCGATCTGCTCGCGCGGCGTTGTGAACGAGATCTTTCCATTTTTATATCCGATCCCGCGCACTTGGGAAATGTCCCGGCCGGTTTGGAGCGCGTTGGCGAGTTCTACCGCCGTCAATTCGCCTTCGCCTATTACCACAAAATCCACAGCCTGCTCATTGAGGCATTCGTCCGGGGAGAGAGAGGGGTGCACTCCGCCCCAGATTATCCTGGACATCGGAGCGAGCTCTTTGATCTTGCGCGACATTTTTTGCGCTATGTAGCAGGGATAGCCGGTAAAAACCGAAAATCCGACGCACAGCGGGGCAAGAGCGGCTATCTCGCCGGAACAGGAGTCGATCTCCTTCTCGGCAATATGAAAGATCCTTACGTCGTAGCCGGCTTTTTTTAAAGCTCCGCCCACATAAAGAAGTCCCGACGGGGGGCGCGTCAGGTCCGGAACCCCCCTGAAATCCGCCGCGATGCTCACCAGCGCTATTGTTGAAGAATTTTTATCCATTAGACAAGGCTCCGCTCACTCTTCACGTTTTCGTCCCGCGCGACAAAAAACTGCCGGGAACCACCCGCCGGCTTTATAATCCTAAACTAAAAATTTATTATAGCACTTTCCCCGGCTTTGTGACTTAACAGCGCTTCGACTCGCGTAAAATGTTACCGAGCGGTTCCGGGCTGTTTCCCGCCGTTCCGGAGGCCTTCGGATGACCCTTCCCGCCGGCGGGCTGGCCGGATACAATGCCTGAGTCGTTCTATCTATGGCCATGGCGGCAAATTATGAACAGAATCATACGCTTTTGCAAGAGCGGACCGCTTTCAGGCCCATTATGCTCTGGACAATTCTCCTCCGAGCCTCGCCCCCGATAATTTAGTACAATAGGAATGCCTCTAAGCCTTGCCGGGGGGTTAAGGAGTCGCCACGATTCCTCGCTGTATATTTTTGAAAGGAAATCACGATCATGCAACAGGGTAAGCTTTGGGACCATTTTCTGAATACGGCCCCGACCTCTTTCGCTCAATCCTCGCCCAGGCTGAACTTTATGACCGGAAAAGCTGTTGCCGCGGCGGGCGCAGGAGGCATTTAAAATGAAAATTCTGATGGTAATCTCCCAATTTCATCCCGCTATCGTCGGGGGAACAGAAAAGCAGGCGCTCTCCCTTTCAAGAACGCTCGTCGATTCCGGCGCCGAAGTCCGCGTTCTTACCCAGAGAACACAGGGCCTGCCCGCTAATGAACTGATTTCAGGCATTAAAGTAGACAGGGAGATCCGCACCCTCCGCTTCGGTTTTCTTTACGGGATAACCTATATCTTGAGTTCGCTCTTTTACTTTGTCAGGAACAGGCGCCGCTATGACATTATCCACTGCCATCACCTGTATCTATGCGCCGCGGCGGCGGTCATAACGGCCGGGCTGTTCTCAAAAAAAGTGGCCGTAAAGATAGCCTGCACGGGAGAGTATAGCGACATACGCTGCATGCGGAACATGAGAGGCGGCCCGCTGCTCCTGTGGATCGCGAAAAAGGCCGATATATTCTTCGCGATAAGCGATGAAACAGTAAAAGAACTTTTGGAGACCGGCATTAACGAGAACAAAATAATAAAAATTCCGAATTTCGTGGACACCGCCGTTTTTATGCCGGCCGCCGACGAAGTAAAAAAAGAGCTGAAAATCCGCCTGAATTTGCCTTTGAACGGTCCGATCGTCATTTCTTGCGGACGGCTTGTGCGGCAAAAAGGCCCGGAGTTTCTGCTTCAGGCCTGGCACATGGCGAAAATGGAAGGTTTGCCGGGGCACCTGATAATGCTGGGCGACGGGATCTTAAAAAAAGAGCTGGAAGAAAAAATAAAAGCCCTGGGTTTATCTGAAAGCGTCACCTTGAGGGGGGACCGCCAGGATGTGCCCGATTTTCTGCGCGCCGCCGACATCTTCGTTCTGGCCTCCCTTGCGGAAGGGATGTCAAACGCCCTGCTTGAAGCGATGTCCAGCGGCCTGGCCTGCATAGCGACAAAAATAGGCGGCAACACCGATCTGATACGCCACAATGCCGACGGGATACTGGTCAGCCCGGCGTCGCCGGAGGAAATTCATGCGGGCTTAAAAACACTGCTTTTAAACCCTATGCGGGCGCGGGGGTTCGGGGAGAGCATGGCGCTGAAGATCAAACAGCATTACTCCCTTGACAGGGTGACGTCCGAATATTTAAAGCTTTACGAGAGGCTCTGATGTGCGGAATTTGCGGAATCTATAACTACAGCGATCCGGCTCCGGTGGACAGGCAGGAACTGAAGAAGATGAACGACCTGCTCATCCATCGCGGCCCGGACGACGAGGGCTACCACCTTGCCGGCAATATCGGCCTGGCCATGCGCAGACTTTCCATAATAGACCTGTCCACCGGCCACCAGCCCATGTGCAATGAGGACGGCACCGTCTGGCTGGTCTTTAACGGTGAAATATATAATTTCCAGGAACTGCGGGAGACGCTCCTGGCGAAGGGCCACGTCTTCCGGACCAAAAGCGACACGGAAACCATCGTCCATCTCTACGAGGAGAAAGGCGCCGATTTCCCTAAAGAACTGCGGGGGATGTTCGCTATCGCTATATGGGATTCAAAAAAAAGGACCCTTCTTTTGGCGAGAGACCGTCTGGGAAAGAAGCCGCTGTATTATTACCGCGATAGCCGGAGATTTCTCTTCGCCTCCGAGATCAAAGCCATCCTGAGCCAGCCGGGCGTAGAACGCCGGCCGGACAAAAAGGCGATACATCACTTCCTGTCCTATAATTACATCCCGGCGCCCATCACGGCTTTTGAAAACATAAGGAAACTCCCGCAGGCGTCCGTTCTTGAGCTTAACGACCTCGGATTATCGGTAAAGCCTTATTGGCGGCTTGAATTCAGACAGAACCGGAACATAAGCTTCAGCGACGCCAAAGACGAGATCAAAAGACTTGTCACGGAATCCGTAAAATTAAGGATGATCGCCGACGTTCCGCTGGGAGCCTTCCTTTCCGGCGGAATAGATTCTTCCATAGTTGTAGGCGTCATGAGCTCTTTATCCAGCCGCCCGGTCAAGACTTTCTGCATAGGTTTCGATGAGAAAGACTATGATGAGACCTTGTTCGCGGAGGCCGCCGCAAAAAAATTCGGCACGGAACACCTTACCCTGACCGTCAAACCGGACGCCATGGAGACCCTGCCTAAACTGATCTGGTATTATGACCAGCCTTTCGGCGACGCGAGCGCCCTCCCTTCCTATTATCTCGCGAGAGAGACGCGCAAACACGTGACCGTGGCGCTTAACGGCGACGGCGGCGACGAGAATTTCGCGGGCTACGGCCATTACAAAGACCATATGTTCGCGCACTATTATTATTACCAAAAGCTCCCGGGGTTCCTCAGAAAAGAAATAATGCCCGGCATCATGAAGGCGCTGGGGGCGGGAAGGAATTCGGATCTTATGCGGAGGGCCAAAGGGTTCGTGGAATCCTGCGCCCTCTCGCCGCAGGAAAGGGATATACGCCTGCTGACCCGCTATTCAAAAAAAGAACTGGCGGCCATGTACACTCCGGAATTCGCGGCTTCCACGGCGGACAGCGACCTGGACCTGTATCTGGCCCAAAAACACGCCGAGGCCGGGACGCGCGACCTGCTCTCGCAGCTCCTTTACGCCGATATAATGACCTATCTTCCCGAAGACCTGATGACCAAAATGGACATAGCTTCCATGGCCAATTCCCTGGAAACAAGATCCCCGCTCCTGGACCACAAATTAGTGGAATTCGCCGCCACGCTCCCCTCTGAATTCAAACTCAATAAAGCCCTGCAGACAAAGTACATCCTGAAAGAAGCTTTTAAGGATATCCTCCCCAGGGAAATATATGAGCGCGGGAAAAAAGGGTTCGGGGTTCCGGTGGGGCGCTGGTTCCGTAATGAGCTTAAAGATTATTTAAAGGACATTTTACTTTCCGGCAAATTCGAGAAACGGAATATACTTAAGAAAGAGGCGGTCCTGAATCTTGTCACGGAGCATATTGAGGGCAGGCGGGATAATTCCGAACGCTTGTGGGCCCTTGTGAACCTGGAGCTCTGGTTCAGGACTTTCATAGACGGATTCGGCGTTTAACTGGATCATGCGCCATAGCGGACCCGGGCGGGAACCGGTCCTCCCTGGCCCCCACGCACTGATTTTTCAGGATCGCTCCGGCTTAACACCCGTTACAGCGACCGGAAATCCCAGCCGCCTGGAGGACAAACCGAAATCCTTGAACCAGCCTTCCACTTCGGCATAAGTGTGCTTGAACTGATATTTCGGGGAATACCAGTCAAAAGTATCAAGCACTCTTACTTCCGGGTCCGGATCGGTGGACGTGGGGAAGACGATCTCGAGGACCTGCCCTGCTTTCCAGAGCTTTTTCACATAATACAGCGGAACGGCGATATGGCAAAGCAGCCAAAGAAGTTTTATCGGCATCCGGCTGGTGAAGAACCGGTAGAGATCGGTGAAAGCGTTCCTCATTTTCTCGAACACCAACTCGTTAGAATACACCCAGATCGAAATATTACCGCCCTTTTTAAGCAGCGGCACAAGCTTATGGAAAGCTTCTTTGGTGTCGGGGGTATGATGCAGCACGCCAATGCTGTAGATAAAATCAAAAGCCTCGGCCCGGAACGGCAGATTGAAGATATCGGCCTGGACCACATGAACGTTCTTCCGGCCGCGCGAATTTTCCACGGCGGTCTCTACCGCGTAAGAAAGGTCCACTCCGACCACTTCTCCGCCGTCAGCCGCCGCGAGCTCCATGAACCTGCCCGTACCGCAGCCCACATCCAGAACGCTCCGCCCTTTGAGCGTTTCCGGAGAAAAACCCGTCTTAAGCGCAAAAGCATCACGCGAAACGGTGGACCTGTTATGGCTGTCAAGCTGCGTCCGTTTATAAAAAAGCCACTCAAAGCTGAAGTTTTTAACGTATTTATCGGTATCCACGAAGCGCGGAATAAACCCGGAAATTTTATATATCTTTGGGCATCCGGAACAGGCAAGAACGCCCTCTTTTATTTCATCTCCGGAAAGATCCGAGGCGGTCATTGCCAGCTCGGATCCGCACGCGGGGCAGCATATGAACGGAAGAAGACTTTTTCTCATGCGGATATTCTACAAAATTTAGCTATGCGGGCCGTTACTCCGGCCTTAACCTGAAAACTTCAGTTGAAGTTTTCCGCCCGCATAGCGGGCGCCCTTCGGGAGGCATACGCCTCGTCGGGCCGGGCGCGCACAGCGCTTGGCCCTCCGCCCGCTTCGCGGGGAATCCTGCAGGAATAATTCCGTTCCCTGATTCAACCAATGAAAACCGTTCTGAACTGCAGGATTCAGGTTAACCTGAAAACTTCGTCTATAGAACGGTACACCGGCTCGAAAGATATAAGTGTTTTACGGCTCAGCTATTATATAATTTAACCATGGCGGATACAGAAGCCTCTCCGGAAAAATTCAAGTGCCCGTATTGCGGCGAAACGAATTCCGCTGAAAGCGAGTTTTGCTGGGCCTGTTATAAGAACCTGCGCGTCCCGCGGGAAGTCAGGGCGGAGGCTTTGGCGGAAAAGATCCTCTCCGGCGCGGCGCGGACCGAAGGACCGAAAGGCCCGGGAGCCGCGGCGGACGCGGCGGGCAGTTTCGATCCCGCAGCCTTCTGGGGCAGGCTCGCTCTGATCGCGGGGCTTTTCGTCTTCTATCTTCAGTGGATAAGACGGGAGAACTATTTTTCTTTCCTGGATTTCATCAATCTGGCTTTCCATGAAGCGGGACACCTGTTCCTGGGCTTCTTCGGGCGCTTCATCATGATGTCCGGCGGCACGATCTTCCAGCTGCTGATACCCGCGGTCTGCGCCGTCCACCTGCGGCGCCAGGAGAACAGGCTGGGCTGGCAGCTTTGCGTTTTCTGGATCGGAGAGAACCTGCTGAACATCAGCATCTACGCCGCCGACGCGATAAACCAGGAGCTGCCTCTGGTGGGCGGCGGCGAGCACGACTGGACCTACCTGCTTACCGAAACGCATCTGATAGCCCATACGCCGGCCGCGGCCAAAGCCGTCTTTCTGGCCGGCTCGGCCGTAATATTCTGGAGCTTTTTCCTTATCGGGCGCGACGCGGCGGAGATGTGGAAGCTGAGATCGAAAGAATGAAACGCTTTTTTCTGCTTTGCGTCACGTCGGTCCTCCTGCCGTGCGGGGCCCTGGCCCAGGAGGGCGGCCGGCGCGCGGCCGGGCCCTCGGCCGAGGCGGGGTTCCAGCTCGCCGAACCCGGCGGGTTCCGTACCCGCGAGGTCTTCTCAAGACTGGAACTCCCTCTGGGCGCCGCCGGAGATTACGTATTCAGGTCCGCCGCCCGCTTCTCGCGCCTGTCGGTATCGGACGCGCCGTCCGTTCCCGGCGAGCTGCACAGGACCGGCGCGGAGCTCTCCGCGGAGAACGGCGGCAAAAGCTTTAAAATGAACCTCGAGTCCAACTCCGACCGGCCCTTCTACGGCCTGGACACGATAAACCTGGACCTCACCTGGACTTTCACGCTGAGCGAGCATAACGGTCACGCTCTGCTGGGCGGTCTTAATTATTCCACACAGCGGAGCTTCGCGCGCTATATCCCTCTCCCTTTCGTGATCTACCGCTACCGGAGCGGGGATTTTTTCATGCTCTTCCCTTTCATGTACGCCTACCGGCTTTCCGAAAAAGTTTCGGTAAGCGTCAGATACTTTCCTGTCAGGAACCTGAAAGCGTCCCTGCGTTATCAGCCCGGGCCTGGGATTTACGCCGATCTCGAGGCCGGCGGAGAGCTGGACCAGTTCCTTCTGGCGCGCCGCCCCGATAAAAGAGAGCGGTTCTATTACCAGCGTTACACCGCGGCGCTCAAACCGTCTTTTCGGATATTTAAAGATGCGCGTCTGACCGGCGCGCTGGGATATTTTTTCAAGGGCAGCTATTACAGCGGAAAGACCTACGCGGACGACAGCGGGAAGACCGCTATAGGCGGCGCGCCGTACTTCAGCCTCTCGCTTAAATACGCTTTCGGCCCCGCGGCTCCAGTTAAGAGCGCGCCCCCGGCCAAGAGCACCGGCCCGGTCATACCTCTATAAGAAATAAATTAACGACCTTAGAACAGAACATGCCGATATTCACCGCAGAGGCGCGGAGCACGCAGAGTTTTTATAATTGAGAATATCGCATTTGTAGAAAACTTTTACTCCATTTCTTTCGAATTCTTCTCTGCGACCTCTGCGCCTCTGCGGTGAAATAATCGGAGGGGTCAGAGGGCTTTGCCGGTCTGCCGGAGGGCTTCGTAAAGGACTATGCCGGCGGAAGTGGAGAGATTGAGGGAGCGGACATGGTCGGACCACATGGGTATGCGGTAAAGCAGGCCGGCGTATTTTTCATACATCTGCTCCGGGAGCCCGGCGCCCTCGCTGCCGAAGATCAGGCAGGAACTTTCGGTATACGGCGCGTCCCAGTACGCGGCCCTGCCGCGGGTCGACAGGAAAATAAGCGAAGCGGCGCCGCCGAGCGTGTTTAAAAAACTTTCGAAGTCCTTATGGACGGAATATTTCAGGTACTGCCAGTAATCCAGTCCGGAGCGCCGTATCTCCTTCGAATTTATCTCGAAGCCCATTTTCCCGACGAAGACCAGCTCCGTGCCGGTGGCCACGCAGGTGCGGCCGATATTGCCGGCGTTCCACGGGATATCGGGATTGATAAGGACTATTTTCATTTTTGTCGCGAAGCCGGGGACGGCGCCTAAGGTCTATGGCCGCGCCTGGTCCCGCTTTAATTTAGAGAGCAGCCAGGCCGCCGCGAAACCCAGCAGGACCGGGTCCAGCGGCAGCCGGTAGCGGTCGTACCCGGCCACCAGCGGCGTCAGGAAAAGCGTATAAAAGATCAGGGAGACGGGGAGCAGCACCCTTATCTTTCCTTCCGGCCCCGCCCCGCGCCAAACCACCAAAACCCCCAGGGGCGCAAGTATCCAGCAAATAACGAAAAGGACCAGCCTGGGCCCCAGGTTGACGGCTATTGCCGTCCAATACCCGCCCCTCAGCGCGGTTCGGATGTCGGGAAAATACCCCGGGCCTTTTCCGCCCAGCCGGCCGGCCAGCTCCATCACCGAATTTGGCGAGGTGGTTATATTTATGAGGTTGCGCAGGACGCGGACAAAAAATTTCAGCGGGTTGCGCAGAATGGTTTCGGTCCCCAGGCGCGTCATGCCGGCGCTGACTTCCGGCATCGACAGCCCCATGGCCTTACGGATATTGTCTTCCGCGTCGAGCGGAGACGGGCTCGCGGCGGTTATGTCCCGCATCTGCGCCAGGCGCGGGTCCGCGCGGTATTCTTCCGGGGTGGACGGCTTTACAAGATCGCTCGTCGACCAGAGCGTGTTGACGCCCTGGTTCAGCTCCAGCCCGAAGAACCCCAGCTGCTGCCGGTTCCTGAGCGACCACGGAACAAGCAGCGCCGCGACGCCTGAAGCGCACAGCAGCGCCAGACGGGCCTTCTCTTTGAGCGCCGCCCTGAAAAAAGGCGTAAAAACCAGCAGCAGCGGCGCCGCCCAGTAGAACTTCATTATGGGCCGGACCATCGAGCATAAGCCGATAGAAACTCCCCACAGGAAAAAGACCGCGCCGGTGCGGCGCTTCAGCGCCCAAAGGCCGGCCAGCACCATCAAAGCGCTGAAGAAAGCGAAAAGGCTGTCGTTAAGCAGCAGCAGGCTGTTGAACACCGCATTGGGGTTAAGCGCGGCCAGATAGCCGGCGGCCAGCGCTGTCTCCGGACCGGAAAGTATGTAAAAGAGAAGTACCGCGCAAAGGACCGTCATTACCGACAGCAGCAGGTTTGCGGCCGCCAGCGGCCAGGCGGCCTCCGGGCCGAAAATTTTGATAAGCCCGGCTATCATCACGTGGAACAGCGGCATCCTGTAGGCATACGGCGTTTGTTCTCCGCTGACGAGGTCGGGCTTCGAGAAATTCCCGGTTTCCGCCAGCGTTGCCGCGACCTGCATATAACTGGCCGTATCCGGCTCGGCCTGCGGACCCAGAATAAGCAGCGGCGCCAGCCGGCAGACCGCCGCGGTCAGGAAGATAAAAAGGAGCTGCCTGGTGAAATTTTTCGGATTCAGCATTGCGAAGAAGCTCAGGGTTTGGCGGAGGCCTTCGGCACGCAGCGGAAAACCAGGTCGAAGGACCAGTTCCGCTGCAGGTCCGTCACCTCGAAATAACGCTCCAGCTGGGCGCGCCATTCTTCGGCGTTATACGAGACCAGATGGTCATGATGCCACATGCGCCCGAGGGTGCTGGACCAGACCTCCCAGAGCGCCGTCCAGAGGAAGCTGTTGTCGGGCGTGCTCATCACGAGGATGCCGCCGGGCTTAAGCGTTCTTTTAATTTCCGCCAGCGCCTCGGGCACTTCTTTTATGTGCTCGAGGATCTCCATCGCCACCACGTTATCGAGCTCCCCGTCCTTGAAGGGCATGGCCGTTACGCTCCCTCTGAAGAATTCGTAGGGGCCTTTAATTTCTTTAAGGTCCAGCCCCGCCGAGCCGGGCCTAGCCAGGTAGCGCAGGAAAGCCTGGTCGGGCATGCATTCGCAGGGCCGGCCGCAGCCTATATCCAGGGTCTTGCCGGGGCCGAGCATGGCCTTAACTTTGGCGTAGCGGCCGGTGTGGAAGGTCTTACGGAGAGCGTTCACCGGAGAGAAGCGGTCCCAGGCCAGCCTGAGCACCGTGCACAAAGCCTTGAAGATCTCGTCCTTGGAGATCTTAGAAATGCCCAGTTCCCTGTCCACGAACACGATCGGGACCTCGCCCACCGAGAAATTCAGGCGCTGGAGCCTGTAAAGCATCTCGATGAGAAAGGAGTAGCCGTTAGAAAAAATGCCGTCCAGTTCCACGGTTTTCAGCGCGGACAGCTTATAGCAGCGGAAACCGGCCGTGCAGTCGGCGGCCTTGAGACCCAGCGCGGCCTTCGCGAAGTGATTCGCGCAGATAGACAGCAGCCGCCGGTGGAACGGGGAGTTCTCCATCCTTCCGCCGGACATATGCTTGGAGCCGATCACGAGGTCGAGTTTATCCGCAGCGCCGACAAGCGCGGGGATATAGGCCGGATCGTGCGAGAAGTCGGCGTCCATCGTAACGGCGAGATCGGCGTTCCGGGCGATGGCGTATTTCAGCCCGGCTATATGGGCGGTGCCGAGCCCGAGCTTCCCCGGCCTGTGTATAACGTGCAGCCTTTTTTCTCCGCTCTTGAGCTCGTCGAGCAGCTTACCCGTGCCGTCGGGCGAGTTGTCATCCACCACCACGACTTCGGCGGCGATAGGCAGGCCCAGGATCTTGCCCGTCAGACTTGCGATGTTTTCCTTCTCGTTATAAGTGGGGATAATGACGAATATTTTCATTTTATATCACATATGCCCGCGTTTTGGATTTTATGTATTGTATAAAATAATGCGGGCGGTAATTAACCCGAATCCTGCATTTCAAGATAGTTTTCATTGGAAACCACAGGGAACATAAATATTGCAGGATCTGTTTCACTGAATTGTGTCCATGGGCGGCGCAGGACTGCGGCAAAGTCCACCCCCCGCAGCAGCGGGTTGCTGACCCAGCGCTATGCGCGCCCGGTCAGCAAGGGCGTATGCCGCGCGGGACGCGCCCTCGCTATGCGGGTGGACTGCGCAATCGAAGGTTTGCTCCGGACACCGATCAGTGATCATGCGGAAAGTTTCAGTTGAAACTTTCCGGCTAACTGAATACGGTATCGCGCCGCTTATATATCAGCGTGATCCCTGTCGATCCGCCTTAGAGCTTAAAATCATCCGCGAATTCTTTATGCCATAATTCCAGCATCAGAAGCGCCCAGAGCTTGTAGCCGTGGTCGCGCGCGCCGCTCTGGTGCTCGTCCCAAAGCCTGAACAGGTGCTCCTTGTTAAAGTAGCCGCGGCCCAGCGCCTTGGCCGACAGGCAGGTCCCCGCCCAATGGTCCTTCAGCTCGCCCCTGAACCACGGGCCCAGCGGTATGCCGAAGCCCATCTTGCCCCTGTTATATATCTGCTTGGGCAGCATATCCTTAAAAGTTTCTTTAAGTATCCATTTAGTGCCGTTAACGCCCTTGAGCTTAAGACCGCTGGGCAGGCGGTAGGCGAACTCTATCACCTTCTGGTCCAGGAAGGGCGACCGGGTCTCCAGGGAATTGGCCATGGAGGCGATGTCCATCTTGGCCATGAGACATTCCGGCAGGTAAGACTTGAAATCCACGTAGGACAGCTTGCCCATGAGGTCCTGTTCCGTCACGGCTTTGAACAGGTCCGTTATGTATCTTTCGCCGTACCGGATATCTTTGCCCAGCGCTTTCTGATAGGCCGGGCTGAACAGGCCTTCTTTTTCGTCCGGCCCGAAATAACAAATGGTGGAGAGATACCGGTATGAAGGGTCCGGCATCATCGAGGCCTTCAGGAGCTTGGCGGCGCGCCAGAAAACGCCGTATGGGGCTTTTTGCGGCAGCAGCCGGATCGTGCTCAGCATGGCCTTTCTGACTCCGGCGGGGATAGCCCGCGTATAGTCGTCCAGCTTCATCGCCACGTAGCGCAGATAGCCGCCGAAGGCCTCGTCGCCGCCGTCGCCGTTCAGGGCCACGGTGACCGCTCTTTTTGTTTCCCGCGAAACGAAATACGACGGAAGCGCGCTGGAGTCGGCGTAGGGCTCGCCGTAATGGCGCACCAGCTTCTCCAGCACGTCCGCCATATTGGCCTCGACTATGAACTCCGTGTGTTTGGTGCCGTACATCTCGGCCACCTGGCGGGCGTAGCCGAGCTCCGAGAACCTGGCCTCTTTGAAGCCGATGGAAAAAGTCTTCACCGGCTGGGCGGAGCTTTTGGCCATCAGCGCGACGACCACGGAGGAATCTATCCCCCCCGACAGAAAAGCGCCGAGAGGGACTTCGGACATCAGCCTTATTTTAGTGGCTTCGAAAAGTTCGCCGTAAAGCCTTTCTTTTACCTCCGCCAGCGGCAGGTCCAGCTTTGCGTCGCCGAGCGGCAGGTCCCAGTATTTCTCGATCGTGACTTTCCCGCTCTCCAGCGTCAGCAGAGAGGCCGGCTCGAGCTTTTTCACGCTTTTAAAGATGCTGAGCGGGCTTGGAATGTACTGAAGAGTTAGATAGGCGTCCACGGCGCGCAGATCTATGTCGCGGTCTACGCCGGCCGCCAGCAGCGCGTTCAATTCCGAAGCGAAAGCCAGGAAGCGCCCGTTCACCGAATAAAAAACAGGTTTCTTGCCCACTCTGTCCCGGGTCAGCACCAGCTTTTTTTTCCGCCCGTCCCAGATGGCTATGGCGAACATGCCCCGCAGCTCTTTGACGAAATCGGTTCCCATCTCCTCATAGAGATGGATGATGGCCTCGGTGTCGGACTTCGTCCTGAAGACATGCCCTTTCCCTACGAGCCTCTCGTGCAGCTCCTGGAAATTGTAGATCTCGCCGTTGAAAACTATCCAGATCGTGCCGTCCTCGTTAGAGATGGGCTGATGGCCGGTGGAGAGGTCTATAATGGAAAGCCGGCGCATGGCCAGCCCGATATTGCCGTCCGTGTGGAAGCCCTCATCGTCCGGCCCCCTGTGTATCAGGAGGTCGTTCATCTTCTTGAGCTCTTCTTTAGTGACCGGCTCATTGCTGCCGTAATTGTATTTTCCGCAGATTCCGCACATAATATAAACTCCAGAAGTTATGATCGAAGATTTAAGATTCCGGATTCAAGATCAGGACTCCCGAATCAGAAAACCGGTGATTTTGAACAACTGTCCACCACAGGGTGGAGCGAAGCGACACAAGCCTGTGGCAGTGCCGTATCAAGGCCTATGGCCTACAAACGGCCAATTCAACCGTACCTAACAGGACACAGAGAACACGGAGGTCACGGAGATTAACCTTATGGCAATCCGGCAAATATGTGTTTTTGAGTAATCATCCTCATATTACTCTGTGACCTCCGTGTCTCCGTGTTTATTCTGTTGTTCAGTCGCCGCAATTTTGAATCTCAATCAGAAATCTCGAATTATTTCTGATAGATTTCCAATAATTCGTCCAGCACCCTCGCCATCGAATATTTTTTTACCGCGGTTTCGCGCGCTTTTTCGCCCATCTTGAGCGGAATGGTCTTGTCCGCCATGAATTTTTTCAGGCAGGCCTTGATAGCCTGACGGCTGACGGGGTCGAACAGAAAGCCGTTGACCCCGTCCTCCAAGGCCTCCCGGGCTCCGCCGACGTTCCCGGCCATGATCGCCGCGCCCGAGGACATGGCTTCAAGCATCGAGTTGGAAAGGCCTTCTGAGACGGACGGCAGAACGAAAACGTCCGCGGCCCCGTAATAAGGCCTCAGGTCGTCTTTCGCGCCGGCCAGCGTGACGGTCGCGCCGACCCCGAGGTCGCGGACCGCTTTCTCTATGCCTTCGCGCTCCGGGCCCTTGCCCACGATGACCAGCCTCATTCTGGGCCTGATCATCTCCTCCGCGAAGAATTCGGCCCAGACCTCCACGAATTCCCTCACCCTCTTCTCCGGCGACAATCGCCCAACGAAAAGGAAAATGGTGGAATTCTCGAAACCCATCGCCGCTTTGGCGCTGATCTTTTCCTGGTAAGAAAGCGGGGAATACCTGCCGGTATCCACGCCGTTCTTGAACCGAGCGAGCTTCAGGCCCGAGAAGGCGGGGTCGCCTTTAAGCCAGTCGTAAACCTCCGAATTCATGACCAGCAGCTCCGGCCCGGCCCACTGGAAGAATTTAAGCTTGAGCCGGCCCAGGCCGGTCTTCATGGAGAGCGTTATCTCGTCCACGCCTTTGCCCCCGCCCAGTTTTATCACCGTTCTTCTGCCCGTCAGACGCCCGGCCAGAACGGCCGCGACGGCGGGCGAAGAGGCCAGATGCACATGGACCACGTCGTACTCCGCGGCGCGCCTCAAAAGGTAAAAAAAGCTTTTGACCATGAAAAAGAAAGAGTCAAGCGCTCCGGAGCCGACCACCGCCAGCCGCAGAACGGAAACGCCGTCCATCATCTCTTCGGCCGGCGCGCCTTCTATGCGGCGCGTCAGCACGCTTACCTTCACGCCGCGGGAGACGAGCGCGCGGGAGAGTTCCAGAGCCTGCTTTTCCGCGCCGCCTATGGCGGGATAGAAGGTCTGGCTGAGCATCAGGACTGATCTGATTTCCATAGTATAACTCAAAATTCCATATTCAATATTTAAAACCGCAACTACTCTGCCGGAAGAAAACCACGGAGACACGGAGAACACAGAGGACACAGAGAAACACAGAGACGATTATTCAAAAACATGTATTTAGCAATTTGCCAGATGTTATTCTCCGTGAACTCCGTGTCCTCCGTGTCTCCGTGGTGGGCAGTTATTCAAAATTAATCTTTAATCTCTTTTTTCCCGGCGAACTGCTCCCAGACCTTGCCGAGCGACTGGCCCATCTGGTAAACGAACACCATGCCCGCGACGGTGACCATGACATACCCCAGCACATGGAGATACGAGGCGTAGGCGAAAGCGACTTCCTTGTTCACGCCCCAGGCGCCGGCGACCTTGGCGATCGCGAACTCGTAATTGCCGAAATAGCCCGGCATGCCAGGGACGGAGGCGGCGACCGCGGCGCTGAAAAGCAGGACCATGCACTTGAAACCGTTTATGACGTCGCTTATGCCGAAGGCCCGGGCCACCAGATAGAAGTTCAGCGCGTCCAGCACCCACTGGCCGGCCGCCAGGGCGACCAGCGCGGCCGCGGTCCGGAAAGAATGGAAGGCCCTGACGCCGAGGGCCAGATGCCCCAGCCCGCCGGTCACGCGCGGGAATTTATTGAAAAATCCGGAAAAGAACCGGTGACTCATTATCTCGTCTATAAACACCAGCGCCAGAAGTCCGGCCAGCAGGCCTCCCAGCAGGACCCAGAAATAGGCTCCGTAGTTGATGAAACCGCCGGTTATTCCTCCGAACCTGGCGGCCAGCACGAAGAGCAGCACGAGCATAATGGTGTCCAGCGCGCGCTCGACCAGGATCGTGGCGAACACCGTCACGACAGGGATGCCGAAAAGCCCGGCTCCGAAAGTGCCGCGGACTATTTCTCCCAGGCGCAGCGGCAGCACATTGCTCAAAGCCAGGCCGGCGGCTTCAAGCCTGAAAACGTCCCAGAGGCGCACGGGTCTGGCCGGGTCCAGCAGAAGCTTCCACCGGAGCGCCCTGAAGAACATCTCCGCCAGCAGCACAAAAAAAACCGGGATCACGACCAGCGGACTGACGCGCGAATATATTTCCGCCAGCTTGCCGAAATCGATGTTCCTGAAGGCGAAATATAATAATACCGCGCTGACCAGGAGACCGCCGATGATCGATAATTTGGTTTTCATAAATAACTTTTAACACCGATGGATTTTAGCCACAATAAGGCGCAAAAAACACAAAGTATTTAACTGATCGCCGCTGCCGTCGCCTCTTTTAATATCATCGGCATACTTTTGTGCGATATTGCCATGTTCTTGTCCCGCAATTATGCGTGTTATGTGCCTTTTGCGGCTGATTTTTAAGCCGCGCCGATGCTTTTCAGGAACGCCTCTTCGGCGGCGGGGCGGCGCAGGAACTTCTCGACCTGGCCGGCCTCGTCATAGCTCCTGCCGGGAGCGAGTATAAGATCGCGGTAGCGGGCGCCGGTTTCGGGGTCCATGATGCCTTTCTCCTCGAAAACCGAGAACAGGTCCGCGGCTATCAGCTCCGACCAGAGATAGCTGTAATAGCCCGCCTCGTAGCCGCCCATCAGGTGGCCGAAGCTCGCCTGCGGGTGCGTGCCGGGGCTCATCGGGATGAGCGAGATCCTGCCCATAAGCTTTTCGTAGAGCTTCGTCGTATCAACTTTGCCTTTAGCCGTGTGGTACCGGAGGTCCAGGATGCTGAAAAAGATCTGCCTGAGATAGACCAGCCCGGAATCCATGTTCTTCGTATCTATAAGTTTTTTTATCAGCTCGTCCGGGAGCTTCTCTTCCGGCCGTTTGTAATGCCCGGAGACCCGCTTGAGCACTTCGCCGTAATAGGCCCAGTTTTCCAGCATCTTGGAAGGCACTTCCACGAAATCGCGCGAAACGCTGGTGCCGGAGAACTTGCCGTATTTGGCCCTGGTGAAAATGTTATGCGTGACATGGCCGAACTCGTGGAACAGCGTCACCAGATCGTCGAATTTCATCAGCGACGGGGCCCCGGCGGAAGGGCTGGGGAAGTTGGCCACGATAGCCGCGGCCGGCAGGATGTAGCTCCCGTCCTTATCCTCCCGCCCGTGGCGCAGGCCGAAGCACGCGGCGTGCTTGTACTTGCCCTCGCGCGGGAACAGATCGAAGTAGAAATACGCCGCCACCGAGCCGTCGGCGTTCTTCACCTCGTAGGCGCGCACGTCCTTGTGCCACACGGGGAGGTTGGCCGTCTCGAACCTGATGCCGAACACGCGCCCGAAAATATCGAACATTCCCCCGATCACGGTCTCCAGCGGAAAGTATTCTTTTATCTTCTCGTGGTCCAGGGCGTACTTCTCTTTCTTGAGCCGGTTATTGTAATACCGCCATTCCCAGGAAGCCAGCGTTTTTTTCCGCACTTTGTCCGTTGATGCCGGCGGCAAAGTGCCGGGCGCATCCGTGCCGCCGGTACCGATGTTCTTCAGCGCCGCCCGCTGGCGGAGCTCCTTGCGCCCCTTTTTTTTGAGTCTGGCCCAGGTCCGATCGAGGAACTCTATGACGTTGGCGCTGTTCTTGGCCATACGATCGTCCAGCATATACTCGGCGAAATCGGGGTAGCCGATGAGCCGGGCGATCCTGCGTCTGAGCGCGATGGCGTCCTCCATCAATTTAACGTTCACTGACGCGCAGCGGTTGTTGAACATGAACTCCAGCCGCTTGCGGGCGTCGCCGGAGTCCGCGTTGTCCATGAACGGGACATAGTCCGGGTAGTTCATGGTGACAAGATATTTGCCGTCCGGAGCCTTTTTAAGCCTGTTTACAAAATCTTCGGGCATGCCCTTAAGCTCTTCAAGGGTCAGCGGCAGTTCGTCGCTGACTTCGCGCAGGTTCTTTGAAAAACCGAGCTCCAGCTCCACGAGCTCTTTCAGCAGCTTTTTCACCTTGTTCTTCTTCCCGGGCCCGAGGCCAAGGCCGTTCTTCTTGAAATCCAGCAGGGTTTTTGAAAGCAGGCGGCTTTCCACCTCGCCGAGCTTCTCGCCTTTCGCCGCATACTCGTTGAGCGCGTTAAAGATGTCCTCGCGCGTGAAGATATCTATCGAATACTGGCTGATCTTCAGCTCCAGTTCCTGCGCGGCCTTGCGCACTTCGGCGTTATCGGAAACATAGGCCATTGCGATGGGGATGTTAACGGACGCGCCGAAATCGCTGACCGCGCGCTCAAAAACCGCCACGGTGTTGCCGAAATCCCTGTTCTCCCTGGTCAGGAGCGTAAGACCTTTCACGCCGGCCTCAAAATCGCTCACGACCTTATCGGCCAGGAGCCTTATGCTTTCCGGGGTATAGTCAAAAACGGGAGCCTTGTTGTCCATGAATCCTCCATCCCGCCCCCAAGTCCGGGGGCGGACGATCTTTGATCGATATGCATATTATAGATAATTATCCACCGCTAACGCCGAGGTCCCTCACCCGGACACGCGCGATTCAGCGCCTGTTTTCCGCCTTTTGACAAGATCGCTACATCGGTCGGGTTTTCTTTGCCGCTATAACTTTTGCGACGTAAGGCGGCACCAGTTTTGAAACGTCGCCTTTGAAGTGGGCGATATCGCGCACGACGCTGGAAGACAGATAGGAATAGCGCTGGCGCGGCATGAAGAAAACGGTCTCGATCTCATGATAAAGAGTGCGGTTGATGCCGGCGATCTGGAACTCATGCTCCAGGTCCGAAATGGCCCGCAGGCCTCTTACCACCACCTTGGTCTTTTTGCGGCGCACATAATCCACCAGCAGACCTTCAAAACAATCGATCGTAACGTTCTTCCGGCCTTTCAGCACGGCCTTGAGCATAAGCACCCGCTCGGCGACCGTGAACATGGGAAGCTTGGCGCTGTTAACGAAAACGCTGACGATGAGATGATCGAAGATCTTAGCGGCGCGGTCTATGATGTCAAGATGCCCGAAGGTCACGGGGTCGAAACTGCCGGGGTAAACGGCTATTTTATCTTTCATGCGTTCTCCTGCGATGATTTTCGGGCCGGAAGCGCCGGCCGAAACCGGTCCTGACGATAAAGCCCTCCGTCCGGCCGAAGGGTCCGGATGCAAGAACTCATTATACAAAAATGCGCCGCGAACCGAGGCCTGCGCGGTTTTACACCTTGAATCGCCACGTAGTTTGTTCATATAATATGCGATTAAGGTACTTTATTTGATATATATCATGGGATGGGCGGGAGGAAAAATGACCGACAACGAAATTAATGAAAATAAAGAAATGGTTACGATCATTGTGCAGCGCAAGGACGGGCAGAAACTGATCGACGCCCTGATGGCGGCCGGCGTGCCCGGCGCGACCTTTTATTACGCCCGCGGCACCGGGGTGCGGCAGAGGCTCGGGCTGCTCGGCAGATTCATCGACGCGGAGAAACAGGTCATCCTCGTGGTCTGCAAGGTCGGGCAAAGCGGCATAGTTTTCGACACGCTGAAAAAAGTGATAGGCCCGGATATCACCGGCAAAGGTTTCGCGTTCGTGCAGACCGTCAATAAAGTTCTCGGTTTCAGCGAGGCGAAAGTGTGAAAACCCTGATAATGGACGCGATCATCATCGCCGTCCTGGGTGCGTGCGCCTCTTTACTGCCCTCAAGCATAGGCGGCAGTATCGCCGCCGCGCACCCGTCAAAAGCGGCGCGGGCCCGCTCCGCCCGGAACGCCGTCCCCCCCACGGAAGGCGGCGACGGGATCGCCATCTCGACCGAAAAGCTTCAGGCCTTGAACAACCCGGAGGCGAAGGTCACGCTTTCCTCTCTCTCCGGCGCCATTTCCATAAAGCCGGACCGGATAATCATAACGGCCGGCGACCGGCTCGAGGATTATTATCTCCGGCACAGCGCCCCGATCTCGGCCATGCTCTGGTTCGGGCCGGGCCTGCTGCTCCTGCTGGGAATTATTTTTCTGACCCTGAACCAGCATTCTTTCGCACTGGCCTGCGCCCGCGTGACGTTCTTCTGCGAAAAATTCCTTCTGATCATTCTGGCCGCGACGGCCGTCCTGGCCCACATTTTTTTCGGGATCAACTTTTTATTGAGCGCGCCGCATACGCTCTGGCTCTCACCCGTAATATTTCTGCTGGCGGCGGCGGCCTTAATGCGCTATATAGATATGAACTATCCGTTCTGGAACGAAGCGATCATGGCGATGGCCATGCCGATCCTGGCCTCGATCTTCATACTCGGCTGGACACGTGTGCCGGAACTGGTCGCTCGTTTCAAACACTGATGCCTGAGAAGATCTTTCGGGAAACATTATGAACATAGCGGCGTGGTACGAACACCTTTCCGACCCGGCTTTCTGGGGCATAACCTCCTGGCAGTCCGTTATCATTACGCCCACCTTCCTCGCCATCTGCATGTTCTTAATGGTGCAGCGGCGGGATAAAAAATGGACTCTGAACCCGTATCTGCGCACGGGCTTTATCATAATAGCCGTGATCCTGAACGTGCGCTATCTCGTCTGGCGCACGCTCTTCACCATCAACCGAGCCAACTCCTGGGCCTATGCGATAAGCCTCATACTTCTGGTCACGGAAATATACGCTTTCTTCTCGATGCTTTTTCTGTACCTCCAATCGCTTTGGCCCCTGGGCCGGAACCCCGTCCCTTTCCTGCCTGAGGAGGCCCCCGACGTAGACGTATATATAACGATGTACAACGAGCCCGAGGAGATCCTGAAAAGGACGCTGTCCGCCGTCACCTTCATGGATTATCCTACAGACCGGCTGCATATATACGTCCTGGACGACGGCCACAGGCCCGAGATAAGGAAAGTGGCGGACGATTTCGACGTCGGTTATCTCACGAGAGAGGGCAATAAAGGCGCGAAGGCCGGCAACATCAATCACGCCCTGCCGCTTACCTCGGGAGAAATAATAGTGATCTTCGACTGCGACCATGTCCCCGTCCGCAACTTCCTGCAGGAGACCATCGGCTATTTTAAGGACGAGAAGGTCGCCATCGTCCAGACCCCGCACAATTTCTACAACCTCGACGTCTTCCAGCGGAACCTGCATCTCGAGACCAGACTGCAGAACGAGCAGGATTTCTTCTACAACGTCATCCTGCCCGGCCGCAACCGGTTCAACTCGGTTTTTTTCGCCGGCACGACCGGGCTGATACGCCGCACCGCCCTTGAACAGGCCGGAGGCTTCCGCATAACCTCCCTGATCGAGGACATGTTCACCAGCATGGAACTGCATTCCATGGGCTGGAAGTCGGTCTATCATTACAAGATCCTTTCCGGGGCCCTGGCCGCGGAAACCTTCACTTCATTCATGTCCCAGCACAAACGCTGGACGCGCGGCGCCGTCCAGATCTTCGTCCTGGATAATCCCTTTTTTAAGCGCGGTCTCACCCTGATGCAGAGGCTGCATTATTTCGGCTCCCTTCTCTATTTCCTTCACGGCCCGCCCAGGATCGTGTATCTGGCGATCCCTCTGCCTTTTCTGTTCTACGGCATCTCCCCCATTGTGACCGGCCTTATGGTGCTGCTGGGATACTTCATCCCTTTCTATCTCACCACGCAGGCTGCGCTCGCGCTTCTTGCGAAACGCTACCGGAACCCTTTCTGGTCGGATATGTACGAGACCTCTGATTGCTTCGCCGTGAGCGCGGCCGCCCTCGGTGGCATTTTCAATCCGGTCAAGCTGCATTTTCACGTTACCGAAAAAAAACTGAATAACACCAAAAGCAAGACCCGCTTCGGCGATATTATCCCGCACATGATCCTGATCGGCCTTCTTCTGGCCGGCCTCGCCATACTCTCCTACCACATCAAGGTCCAGGGAACTATCACGGGAACGCAGGTGTTCATCATGGTCTGGACCCTTTACAACATCTTCCTGCTCAGGTCGGCGGCCTCCGCGGGACTTGAGGTCACCCCCCTGCGCAAGAACTACCGGCTCGCGAGGGCGCTGTCCTGCGAAGTTCTTTACGGGGGCGCATTGCTGCGCGGAAAAACGGTGGATATAAGCGATTCCGGCGTCTCCGTGCTGCTTAACACTTCCGCGCTCCTGCCGCTCGAGACTAAAATAAAGGTTAAGGTCGTATGCGGCTGCGGAGAAACGCTCATTCAGGAGGGCGTGATAGCCTGGCAGAAACACAAGAGCGCGAGAGGATTGCTAGTCGGCATGAGGTTCGTGGTCCTGAATGACGAAACTACCCGGCAGGCGACCCGGATCATGTTCAGCTGCCGCGAATCCTGGGAAGCCATCAGCTATCCCGTCCCCTCTTTCCTTGAATCCATCCTGGAAATAATATTCGGCTACAGCGCGATCTTCAATAAGAAGGAACCCGCTCCGCCTCCCCCCAAGAATAGCGTCCCGGCCGCTTCCAAAATGCAGCCCGTTTCGTGAATTATCAGAAGTGACACGCAATGAAAACCTTCGCGCTTATTTTCTCTTTATCGCTGTCCTCTCTCCCCGGACTTGCGGCCCAGGGTCCGGACATACCGCTCATGCCCTACCGGTCTGGCAGCAGGTGGGGCTACGCGGACAGCGCCAAAAAGATCATTATCCGGCCGCGCTTCGACTTCGCCTGGCCGTTCCGCGAAGGCAGGGCCATGGTCCTCTCCGCCGGCAGGTACGGGTACCTTGACGCGGCGGGCAAACTCGCCGTAGGGACGGACTATCAGGCTGCCGGGGAATTCCTGGAAGGCCTCGCGCCCGTGAAATTGAAAGGCTTCTGGGGCTATATCGACAAGGACGGGCGCACCGCCATCCCCTTCGAATATGAAGACGCCCGGCAGCCGGGAGAAGGCATGGCCGCCGCCAAGAAGGACGGGCGCTGGGGCCTGATCGACATCGCCTCTAGACAATTCACGCCGACGAGCTATGACGAGATCCTCCCATTCAGCCAGGGGCTGGCGCGGATCAAAGCGGCCGGCCTCTATGGCTATATAGACAAAAGCGGCGCGGAGGCCATCCCGCCTGTCTACGAAGAGGCTTACCCTTTCCAGGACGGCTCGGCCTCGGCCCGCCTGCGCCTGCAGTACGGTTTTATCAGCCTGGCGACAAAGGTTTTCAAGGCAAAAGAATATTTCGGCATCGGACCTTATGCCGAGGGACTTGCGAACGCGGAAACGAGGACGGACGCTTCCGGGCGCTGCGGCTATATAGACGCGCAGGGCGTCATAAAGATACCGTTCTCGTATTTCATGTGCGCCTCGTTCAGCGAGGGCCTGGCGCCCGTCCTGAAGTCTCTGACCGGCAAATGGGGATACATCGACAAGAACGGCAAGGACGCCATACCGTTCAAATACGGCCAGGTAACCGGCTTTAAGGACGGAGCGGCCAAAGTCACAATTAAAGATAAAGTTTTTTACATCGACAGGACTGGCGCCGAATACTTCCGTAAATAAAAAAAGAGAGCCCGCGATAACCTCCGTTTAGTGGAGCCGCGGGCCCTTGTGCCGGAAGCGCCCGAAGGCGAACCGACATCCATAGTATAGCAGACGGATCTCAATTGTCAAGACCCAGATCTCCCAAATCCTCCGATAAAGGAGGATTTTGGACCTCCGGGATTACTGTCGGCGCGCATCTACCGGAAGGTCTTCCCCGCTATAAGGCCGTCGCGGATCGAATCGGCGATGCCCTGGAACGCCCACCGTCCGTAACGTCCGATCTGATAAATCCCCTTCTCTTCAAGCGCTTTTATCGCCCGAGATCTCCACTTGGAGCCCGGCCGGGACCAGGTGTAAGCTACGTCTATCCAGGTGGCATCAAGCGCCTCTACCTTCCCTATAAACCCCCACTCCTGCAATTCCCGCACGACTTTCCGGCTATAGACGCCGATCTCGTTCTCTGAAGGCCGGGCGCCGCCTGGATAAGCGCGCTCTACATAAATACCGGTACGCTCCCCGCCTGCCCGGAAAGGAGCCGGAAGGAAAGAGCCGTCGACATTGCTGTAAAAACCTATCCGGTGAAAGCCCGCGCGGGAATCGGGGATGTACAGCCAGTGGGCGTCCGGCGTACGCGGACCGCGGGCGGCGCCGATATTCAGCACCAGCACCGACGTATACGGATCGGCCGGGGAACCGGTACGCAGGCCCGTCAGCTCTATCATACGATTAAGCGGCAGCGTCGAGATCAGTCTCTCATAGCGGGTATGCGAGCCGTCTGCAAAACCGACCGATCTTTTCCGGACATCCAGCCGCACCGCCTTTTTCCCGTAAAAGATACGGCAGCTTTCGGCCAGCCGTCCGGAAAGGACGTTCAACCCTTCCGCCGGATAAAAGAATCCGGCGTTGTACCCTGCGGAAGAAGCCTTCGCGCGCGCTGCCTTCCCCGTCGCCGCCGGGGATTTATAAGCGTCCTGCGGCGCGATGCTCCGCCAAAGACCGGCCGTGTACCGTTCGTGGAAAGGTCCGAAGAACAGCTTTGTCAACGTCCAGCCGAAACTGCTTTTTATCCAATCGGCCAGGGTTTCGGGATCGCCCGCCGCAGAAGCTGCCAGCTCCTGCGAGGCTTTGGCCGCGAGCTCTTTGTTCAGGCAGCCCAGATGGCCCTGGAGCGGATAGGGCACGTACAGGTCTTGGCGGCTGAAATAGACGCCGGAACGCCGCTTGTAAGACTTAAGCGGCGTCAGGCTCCGGACAAAGCGAAGGACGGCCGGGGAGGCGCCGAAGATCCAGTGCCCCCCCCCGTATTCGAAGCGGTAAGAATTACCGTCTTCCGGGGCCCGCGGCAGCCGCTTGGCCGTGCCGGGCTTCAGATAGTATGAAGAGCATATTCCGCCCGGGCCGGCGGCGGCCTCATAGACCGGCAGGCCGGAAACCGCCCCAAGCGCGAGACCGGACATGCCTGCGCCGAGGATGATGTTCCCGGAAGCCGGCAAGTTCTCATATTTGCGCTGACGTGAGACGCTCATTTGCACATCCTATTTTCCGCTGCGGCGATCCATACTGATTTTAACATTTTCGGCGCTTAGATCCGGCCTCTCCGGCCCTGTCTCCGGAACTTCCGTTATTAAGCAGGCCTTTTAACGCCCGCTGCGGCTCTCCGGTTTAGTTCCGGGGGTATGCGCGTTCCTTGACTACAATGCGGATAAAAAATAGTATTAGAACATGCTTGTCCCCTCCTTCGGTGAAATGACGCGCCTGAGCCTCGGGGTCGGAACGATCCAGTTATTCACCGCTCTGCGCTTCTATTTCCGCGTGCGCGCGGATCTTGGGACCCGCGAGACGCTCCCGGCCGTTCCCGTTTCCGTCATTATGCCGTGCAAAGGCGTCGTCGAGGATCTGGAGGAGAACGTAGGCGCCCTCGTAGGACAGGAGTATCCGTCCCGTGCGGAATTCATTTTCGTGGCGCCCTCGCAAAACGATCCGGCCTATATCCGTCTTCAGGCCGTCGTCCGGAAATTACCCGGGGCAAAGATAAAGCTCCTATCGTCCGAGGCCGTCCCCAGCCGCTGCAGCGAACAGGTGCTGAACATGCTTTGCGGGGTCGCGAACGTCTCTGCGGAGACGGAAGCGTTCGTTTTCGTCGACAGCGACCTGAAGGTCGCGCCCTCCTGGCTTCGGAACATGACGGCCCCCCTTTCGGACCCGGACGTCGGAGTGACCACTACGCCTCTGCTCTTTTTGCCGTCCAGGCGCGGCGTCTGCGAGAACATCAGATGCGTCTGGGAAGCGCTGGGCATACAGTACCTGGACATGATGGGCTGCGTCGTCGGTCATTCGTTCGCCATCTCGAAGAAGAACTTCAGCGAGCTCGGGATCGAGGACATCTGGAAGAGGTCCATCAACAACGATCTGTCCCTGACAGGCAGGGTCAAGGAATTCAAAAAGAAGGTGCGGTTCGTCTACCGGGCGCTTCCGACCTCGGCGGAAAGATGCGATTACCCGCGGCTGCTGACCATGCTTAATAAATGGATGCTCCATTTTAAATTTTATTTCCCGCGGGTCTGGGTGCTGGGAGCTCTGCTGACCGCGTTCAAGATCTACGCCGTATTTTGGAGCGCGCATTATAGTTCCTGGCGGCCTCTCGGCATTCTGCTCGGCATGGATATCCTGCAGATCTTCGCCACGCTTTGTATTTTGAGGGCCTGCTTCCGGGACAGGTTCAAGAACACTAGCGAACCGTTCATCGGGAATTTTCTGTTCATTTCCGCGCTGACCGCTCCGCTGCTGCAGCTGACTTACGCTATTAACTTCATAAACTCCTTCTTTACGAGCCGGGTGCGCTGGGGCGGCTACACATATCACATTAACGGTCCATACGACATTACGGTAGAGCCCGGAACCGGAAGCCGATGAACAGGATCGCCCCTCTTGAATTCTTCTGGATACTTATAAGCGGCGCCGTGACCGGGATCTGTTTCTGGCCGGGGAATTACGGCTGGATGTTCTGGTTCGTTTTTGTGCCGTTCTTCTGGGTGATCCTGAAAAAGGACTGGCAAACCGCTTTTTGTGCGGGCTGGCTTTTCGGCGTTACAGCCTGGCTGTCCGGCATGTACTGGTTCGTCGCGCCATTTTTGAAGTTCCTCAACGTTAATTTAGCGAAGGCGCTGCCGCCGCTGCTGGTCGTTTTCGCCTGGCACGGCCTCATGTTCGCGCTGCCCGCGGGCGCGCTGAACGCTTTGAGCTCTTATTTTTCAAAGCGCCTGGGCTGGAGCCGGGGAACAGTTCTTCTCCTGACCGCCGCTCCCGTAATGGCCGCAACGGAGCGCTTTTTTCCGATGCTGTTCCCGGTATACTTCGCCAATACCCAGTATTTTCATCTTCCCCAGGTCCAGATCCTCGAAGTTTTCGGACCGGCCGGTTTAGTCTGGCTCACGATGGGGTTCAACGCCGCGGCTTATCTGCTGGCAAAAGCGCTATGGGCGCGCAAAACGGGCCGCGGAACCGCCGGATCGCCGGACCTTTCTTTTTCTTTAGCCGTCTTCGGAGCGCTATGCGGACTGGTTTTGATCAACGAGTGCTACGGGGAGCTGCGTATCGGACAGATAGACAGGACCGTGAGCGCCGAACTCGCGCGCGGACACTCCCTGAACGTGTCGATAATACAGGGCTCCGTTCCCGCCGACGACGCCGGAACACCAGCCGTCTATGAACGGCTGACAGGGGAAGCCTTAAAGACCGCCGCTCCGGACCTGGTGCTCTGGCCGGAATCGGTCTATAACCGGACCGCCGGATATGAAATAACAAATGGTCCGTCCGGAAAGACGGCCGTCTTCGAACCCGGCTTCGCGCGCGTTTTGAAAGCGGAACTGCCTTTCAGGACGGCCCTGCTCATGGGTACGCTGGGCCGGACAGCGGAGAAGCCGGGGCTTGCCCCGTCGAGGCGCGGCGGCAAACGCAATATAGCGTTCATTACAGGGCCGGACCGGGAACTTCTCGGACTGGTGGAAAAGCGCTATCTTTTTCCTTTCGGGGAATATATACCGCTGGGCGGCGCCTTTCCCGTCCTTTACAGGCTATTCCCATACTCCGACGCCGTTTCCGCCGGCGGCGCTTCGCCGCCGATCTATTTCGGGAATGTACGGGCCGGAGTGGTAATATGCTACGAGGACCTCTACACGGAAGCCTCGAGGAAATTCTCCGAACAAGGGGCTAATGTTTTGTTTAATATCACTAACGAGGCGCGCTTCGGCTATCATGTGTCTCCGGAACAGCATTTAGCTTTCAGCGCTCTGCGGGCTATAGAGAACAGACGGTTCTTCATAAGGGCCGTGAACACGGGCATAAGCGCGGTGATAGATCCGGCCGGCCGAATTACCAAGAGAATGGCGGTAAAAGAGCGCGGAGCCCTGAACGCGAGCGTACAGCTTCTGGAGCGGCTCACCTTCTATTCCGAGCACGGGGATTTTTTATGCTTTTTCGGGATCTTGCTGATAGCCTCTTTTGCGCTTATGGCGCTGATAAGCCCCAAATCCTCAGATAAAGGAGAATTTTGATGAAACGCCAATTTCCGCCGAATGCTGAAGTCCATTCGGCAAATTCATTTCCAAAGTCCCAAAAAATCAGTTTTATCTGATTTTTTGGGATAAGTAAGGACCGCTTCTCATGAGACCCATACTTTTTTCCTTCGCGGGTTTTGACGTTTTCGCCGCTCCCGTTTTCGCGGGCCTGGCGGGCTTGGCCGCGTTCCTGTGCTTCAGAAGTTTCGTGCCGCGCATGAAACTTTCGCACGAAGATTTTTGGAACCTGATATGCGTGATGGCGCTGGGGGTAATACTCGGCGCGTATCTGTTCTACGCGGCGCTGTACAACGGCGGCCTGTCCCGCAATCTGTCCTTTTTGATCGCGAATAAAAGGATACCCGGCGGCTCCTTCTGGGGCAGCTTTTGGACCGCCTCCGCCGGCGCGTATATCTATTGCCGCGTAAAAAAGATCGAATTCAAGAAGGTGGCCGACTCGCTGGGCCTGTCGGGTATGCTCGGGCTCGCCGTAATGCGCCTGGGCTGCTTCCAGCACGGCTGCTGTTACGGCGTGCCCACGGCGCTGCGCTGGGGCGTCGTTTATACGGATCCGCGCTGCGCGGTAAGCAGGGCGCTGCTCGGAAAACCGCTGCACCCCACCCAGCTTTACGAATCTTTCGGCAGCCTCGCCATTTTTTTTGCCGTATACTTTGTTTTTCTAAAAAAGGAACGGCTGAAACCCGGGGGCGCGTTCGTTCTTACCGTGGTTTCTTATTCCCTGCTGCGCTTTGCCGTCGATCTGGTCAGGGGCAGCGACCCCGGGATCTTTTTGGCGCTTCATCTTACCACCGCCCAATTCATTTGTCTGGCCAGCGCCGCCGGGAGCTTGTTATGGTACCGCCAGCTATGATCCCGTCTTTTCAAAAAAGAATATATATCGCCGCGCTGCTCCTTATCTTCGCAGCGCTGGCGCTGCTGAGAGCCGACCTGGTAACCAGCGCCTTTACCGCCACCTCGGCCAGTCTCGCCGCGGGCTGGGCGCCGGGACTTAAAGTAGTTTTCGAGATACTCCTGTTCGCCGCGATACTGCTGCTGACCGTCCGCGCGCTTACGCTCGCGGCGGACCCCGCCAGGGACCTGCTCATCGTCCTGCCGGCCTCCTGTTTCGGCTACCTCGCGGAACTATGGGGGACCCGTTCCGGACTATGGACTTATTATACCGGCGAAAGACCGCCATACTGGATCATTCCCGCCTGGGCCATAGGGGCTCTGGTAGTTGACCGTCTCTCGCGCCGGACCGGCGGTCTGCTCAGCGGACCTTTTGCGAAGCTGAACAAAACCGCGCTCTACGGGGCCTGGGTCCTGTTGTTCTATTTCGTCTTCATATCGTTCCTCGCCCGGAAACTGAGCGCCGCGGGATGCATACTGCCGTCGGTTTTGACCGCGGCGGCGCTTATACCGGGCGGAAAAAGCCGCAATAGGGATATAAGCGTTCTTTTGACCGGGGCGGTCTGTGTATTCTGGGCCGACCTCTGGGGAACGACCAACCACTGCTGGACCTATCACACGCATGCCGCGCGTTTCGGCGTGGCGTACGGGATCTTGTTCGGCGCGGTGTTCGACCCGGTAATAGTGCTGGCCGCCGTCAAAACGGCCGAATTCCTCAGGCGGCATTTTTTGGGATCTTTGGAATGACTTTTTGACAAGCTCGGCATTAACCCCGGAGGTCCCAACTCCTCCTTATGGGAGGAGTTGGGATTTCTTGACGGTATAATTCCATTGTTATATCATTGATGTGCCGGGACCGCGGGGGGTCAACGACGTATCTTACGGAGGACCTATGGAAGAAGAAGAACAAAAGAAAGGATGGGTTGTCTGGGTGATCTTGTCCGTCTGCGTCGTCGGCACCGTGATGGTGACGAAGTGGATGATCAAAAATAATTCAAGCGCTCCGGCCGCTTTAACGGAAGAATACACGGCCCCGGAGCCGAAAGCGGCGCCCGACGACGCGGACGGACCCGTTGAGGATGCGCCGCCGGCGCGCGAAAATGAAAAGGGCTTCAGTTCGTCCTCGGGCATAGAGGCCGGAAGATCCGCCGCCGGCTCCTCCCGGGCTCCGGCCCGCCAGGACGAGATGACGGACCAAAGACGGCGCGAGGCGGATTTCCTGCGCAAGCATGACGGCGAAATAAAAAGATATCAGGCCTATCTTGCGCGTCTCGGAAGGAAATACCGGGGGCAATACCCGGCGCTGCGCCAGCTCGATTCCGATTTCGCGAAAATGGACAGGTACATGGCGCTTAAGAACCAGTACGATTCGGACAGGGATGCGTATAAATGGGCCCGCGGCGCTATAGCTTTGCCCGAAGTGCGCAAAGAGATCTTAAGGGCAAGCGCCAACCCCGAAGTGATGAAGGGATTAATAGGACTGGCCCTCGAAGCTCTCAAAAACCCGCCGCCCGATTCGCTGCACGATGAGATCTTGAGGTTTTTGAGTTCCGATAAACAAGCGGCGCCTTATGTGGACGACATGTCGATGGACGTTGTCCAGAACCTGACGATGATACTCCCTTCCGCCGTAACTCCGGGAATGGACCTGTCGCCCATTAAGAAGATAGGGAACGAAATCTCGGCCGGCCGGGCTTCGGCCGGCGCGAACCGCTGAACACGATAAAGCTCATCCGTTCTTACGCCTCCAAATAATCCGGGGCCGCCTTTTTATCGGCGGCCCCGGATCAAGAGACTTATCTCTGACCGCTTTAACCGCAGCACCCGCCGGCCGCCGGAGCCGCCGGAGCGCTCTGGCTCCCGCTGTTTGATTGCGTTCCGGACGTCGATGAGTCCCCGCTAGTGCTATTGGAAGTATCAAGGGACGGAGACGTGACTATACCTGTGCCGCCCGAACTGTCCGCCGCATTCGCATTTCTGGCCTGCCCAGTAGAAACGGCCATATAAGCGAGCGCGGCAAGCGTGAACACGACCGCAAAGCATCTCACTATACGTATTTTCATATTCTTCCTCCACCACATTGACCCATACATAGCATACAGCCTAATTCCCCGAAAGTCAATGTCTGCCGGAATAAATTCCGGGTTCTATCTCCGGCCCTCCTCCTTGTCCTCCAGCCGCTTTTTAAGGATCTCGCCCAGCGAGCCCATGCTCTCGGACTCTGCCGGATCCCTGCGCTGGTAGTTCTTAAGCGCGGCGGCGTCCTCGTCCGCTTCGCGGCTGACGTCGGCCGGCACCAGCGAGATCTTTTTATTCGCGCGGTCCACCGACTCGACCTTCACTTCTATGGTCTGCCCGACTTTGAGGACTTCGCCCGGATCTTGTATCCGCTTTTCCCCGCTCAATTTGGAAATATGGATAAGCCCGTCCACCCCCTCGCCAAGGGTGACGAACGCGCCGAACGGCGCCAGCCTGGAAACCGTCCCGGTCTGATAGGAGCCGGGAGGCCAGCTCGCGGCGGCAAGGTCCCAGGGGTCCGGCAGGGCGTCCTTCAGGCTGAAAGAGATACGATCGTTCTCCCAATCCAGTTTCTTGATGATGACCTCGACCGTCTGCCCCACTGAAAGTATGTCGCGGACGTTCTCCGTCCTGCTCCAGGCGATCTCGGAGACCGGAAGCAGCCCTTCCACTCCGCCGATATCGACGAAAGCGCCGAACTTCTGGATCGAGGTCACGGAGCCCTTTATCTTATCGCCTTCTTTCAGCGTCGCTTTTAGCGCCGCGGCCTTCGCCTGCCGCTCTTTCTCCACGATGGCTTTGCGCGACAGAACGACGTTCCTGTCTCCGCACTCGATAATGTCGAAAACGAAGACCCTGCCTATATAGCTCTCTTTATTTTCCTCGCGCCTCACGCCCATCTGAGAAAAAGGGCAGAAGGCGCGCGCGCCGCCGCTTATCGTGATCTCGAATCCGCCTTTTAATTCCTTGGCGACCGTCCCCTCCACAGGGATGCCGTTGCGGAAAGCGTCCTCGAGCTGCGCCCGCGCGGCCGGGCCCGAGCCTATCTTCGTGGTGAAATGCATCTCCCCGTTCTCCGAGAACAGGAACCAGGCGCGCACTTTATCGCCCTCTTTGACGGTCAGGCTGCCGTCCGCGTCCTCGAGCTCCTTTCTGTCCAGATAGCCCTCGCCTTTTCCGCCCACGGCGAGAAAGGCCCATTCCGGGGTTATTTTGACGACAGTGGTCTCTATCTTCTGTCCCGGTTCCAGTCTGGCCGGCTCTTTGTAGGTCTTATCCAGCATCTCGGCGAAGCTCTCTTCACCGCCGTTCTCTTCAGGCAAATTATCATCGTTCATTTTAGTTCCTCTTTTTTTAGCCGTTCATTGGAGCGTTACCAAATCCGTATCGCCGCAGACTCAACAAAGCTGCGCCGGCCGGGCCGTTATCTTTCCGGGCTCGACGCCGTAAGCGGCGTAAATTCTTGCAGGGATGCGCGCGGGACGGCCTGTCTTGTAATTTATCCAGACCCAGAGCGTAAGCCCACGGCAGACGGGCTTTCCGTCGGCGGCGTTAACTATCTCGTAGCGGCGGACCGAAGAGACCTTTTCGGCCGTCTCTATCCAGGTCCTTATGAGCACCGTATCTTCCGGCCGCACCTGCGCCAGATAATCTATCTCGTGGCGGCGCACCACCCAGCCTTCGCCCTCGGCGGCCATCAGCTCGCCGGAAAACCCGCAGGCCTGCGTGTGCCCGGTGGCGGCGTCCATGAACCAGCCCAGATAGACCAGGTTGTTCACATGCCCCAGGCCGTCTATCTCGCCGGTGTCCACTTTATGCCGCAGTTCGAAAAAATTAGCCATGTTTCAGATCGTGAAGTATTTTGCCTTGGGATTATGCAGGACGAAGGCGGAGACGGAGGCTTCCGGGTCCATCATGTAGCTGTCCGTGAGCTTTATCTTTACGTCGTCCTCCGGCCTGAGCAGGGCGAAAAGTTTTTTCTGGTTCGCCAGGTCGGGGCAGGGCAGGTAGCCGAACGAATAGCGCCTGCCCCTGTGATGGTTCCTGTGCAGCGGCTTTTCCGAGCGCGCCTCGGCGATGCCCCAGTCCTCCCGTATCCTGTAGTGCAGGACCTCGGCGAAAGCTTCGGCCAGGCTCAGGGCCAGCGCTTCGACGATATAGGAGCGGAGATAATTTCCCTTTTCGCGCTCGCGGCGGGAAAATTCGGCCACGCCTTCTCCGCAGGTCGCGGCCAGCAGCGCGATATGGTCCCGCCTCTCGCCGCGAAGCGGAAAGAAGTCGGCGATACAGAGCCGCTCGTCGCCGTGCTGGCGCGGGAAACCGACGCTTTCGGCCGGCTTGCCGTCGGGACCGTACAAGAACACACGGTCGCCGTAAGCGTCCGCTTCTAAGAACCGGTAGACCCCGCGCGCCCTGATAAGCCGCTCGCGCGCGACCTCGGCCTTGATGCCGTCGAGCATCTTCTTCGTGACCTCGGCTTTTTCCACGTCCGTCTTTTTCAGCTTCAGAAAACGCAGGTTGAAGAGGTCCGGGTCCAGCTCGGCGAACAGCTCGGCCAGATCGTAATCGCCGAAAAAATGCCTTTCTAGGTCTTTAGGGACGGGGATCTCTTCCGGCCGGAATTTATTGTGGAAGAACTGTTCCTCGGTTCCGGGACCGGGCTCGCTCGGCATCGCCGCAGCCTCTTCCGATCCGCGGTTTCCGCTTTCCGTCCTCTGCCCGCTAACCACTGACCACCCCGCACTTTTTCCGAAGCGGCCAAAGTGCGGGGCAAGCTGTCCACTATCCACTGCCCTGTGGCCGCGGTCAACGATATAATTCAGCGCGCTGTTGAGGCCGTCCATGGCGTCCGGCGCGTAGAAGACCGGGCCTTTATAGACCGGCGCCAGATTCGCTTCCACGAATTTGGCCGTCAGGGCCGCGCCGCCCACCAGCAGGGGGGCCGATATCCCGGCCTTCGCCAGTTCGCGCGCCGTAATGGTCATCTGTTCGGTGGAGCGGACCAGCAGGCCGGAGAGGCCCACGAAATCCGGCTTCTCCCTGAGCGCCGCTTCCACGATGGTCTCGGGCGCGACCTTCACGCCCAGGTCGATGACTTCGAACCCGTTAGATTCGAAAATGATGTTAACGAGGTTCTTGCCGATGTCGTGCACGTCGCCTTTGACCGTGGCCAGCAGGAACCTGCCGCGTTTGGGTATGTTACCGGCCCTAAGCGCCGGCTCCAGGACCGAAACCGCCTCTTTAACGACTTCGGCGCTCTGCAGGACCTCGGTCACTATCAGATCGCCGTTGGAAAAAAGTTTCCCCACATCGCCCATCGCCTTCAGCACCGGCCCGTTGATGATCTCGAGCGGCGCCAGGCCGGAGGCCAGAAGTTCTCTTACGGCATCCCCCGCGCCCGCCTTCGAGCCGTCCATGATCATCCCGCGGAGCCTGTCCTGCGGCGAGGACGGCGCCGCCGCTTTTACCTGGGCCCCGCCCTTCTTTTTCTCCCTGAAGTAGGCCGCGAACGCCGCGGCCGGGTCCGGTACGCGGGCCAGCAGCAGGTCTTCGGAAAGCTTTATCTCGTTAGCTGGGATCTGTGCGTAGCGCTTGAGCTTCTCGATGTTGACGATGGCCAGGCCGAGGCCCTCCTTTACGGCGTGGTGCAGGAAAACGGAATTAAGCACCTCGCGGCCTTCCGGCGGCAGCCCGAAAGACACATTGCTTACGCCGAGAATCGTCTTTGAGAGCGGAAATTCTTTTTTAAGCGCGGCCAGGGCCTTTAAGGTCTCTTTGGCGCTTTCGGCGTATTCGCCGCCGACGCCGACCGGAAAGACCAGCGCGTCGAAAATTATATGCTCACCGGCCAGACCGCACGTTTTGGTGAAGAACTCGTAACCGCGCCGCGCGATCTCCAGCTTGCGCTCCGCGGCGATGGGTATGCCCTTTTCCTTATCCTCGTCGATCAGCCCGAACACCAGTTTTCCGCCGTACAATTTGAGCAGCGCTGCCACCTCGCGCGGCTTCTCCTCGCCGAACTCGAAATTCACCGAGTTGAGGATGCACTGCCCCGGCGCGAGCTTAAGGGCGGCCTCCATGACCTTCACGTCGGTGGTGTCTATCATGAAAGGCGCGCGCACGGAATGAAAAAGCTTCGGGAGGAGCGTCTTGGCGTCCTCCATCTCGTTCCTGTCGGGATTGGAAAGGCAGACGTCCAGCACGTGCGCGCCGGCCCGGACCTGCGCCTTCGCCATCTCTACGGCCTTGTCCCATTCTCCGGCCGCCACTATCTCCCTGAACTTCTTGGAGCCTATGGAATTATTCCTTTCCCCCGCCAGCAGCGGCGGCTCTATCTCGGAATAGAACAAAGCCTCTATGCCGGAGACGGCCCAGACGGGGGCCGGTATGGCCCGGGAGGGCCGCAGCCCCTGAAGAGCGCCGGCGAGCGCCTTTATGTGGTCCGGGCCGGTGCCGCAACAGCCTCCGGCCGCGTTCAAAAGGCCGGCCTGCGCGTAGCCCTTCATCACGGCGGCGAACTCTTCCGGCGTCTCGTTATATTTTCCGTTCTCGTCGGGGAGCCCGGCGTTAGGCATCGCGAACAAAGAAAATCTGGATATTTTTGAAAGGACCTCCAGACGCAGCGCGAGATCTTTCGGCCCGGTGGAACAGTTGAAACCGAGGGCGCTCAGCGGGAAATGCTCCAGCGCTACGCAGACGGCCTCGGTATCCTGGCCGCTCAGCATGGCGTTCTTCCGGTCCATGGTGACCGAAACGATGACCGGCAGCCTGCGGCCGCTCTTCGAAAAGGCCAGTGAAGCGGCGGCAAGCGCGGCCTTGATGTTGCAGATATCGTGCGCGGTCTCCACCAGCAGGAGGTCCGCCCCTCCTTCCATCAGCGCAGAGATCTGCTCGTAATAGACGTCCTTAAATTCGTCGAAGGTGGCCCCGCCGGTCACAAAAAGCGCCTTATTCGTCGGTCCCACCGATCCGGCCACGAACCGCGTCTTTTCCGGCGAAGAGGCCCCGAGCGCCGCCTCGCGGGCGAGCTTCACGGCGGCCAGGTTCAGCTCCCTGACCTTGTCCCGCAGGCCGTATTCGGCGAGCACGAAGCCGTTGCAGCCGAAAGTGTTCGTCTCCACCACGTCGGCGCCGGCGGCAAGATAATCCAGGTGCACCTGTTTTACGACATCCGGCCTTGAGACGGAAAGATATTCGTTCAGCCCCTCGTGTCCGCCGAAATCCGCGGGCCCGAGGCCGAACTTGCCGAGGTATGTGCCCATGGCCCCGTCGAAGATAAGTATCTTCTCTTTTAAAAGTTCCTGGAATTTTTCTTCGGTGATCATTTTTCCGCCGGTAGAATATTGTCGAGAGTAAAGCTCAGGCAGCCAGGCTGTGGCCGGTTAGACTATTAGTTAAAAGTCTCCGGCACTACCTAATAACCTTCAGCATATAGCCTGAACAGCCACTAAAGTATATAAAATAACAGAGAAACCGGCCTACTGGAAGAACAGCTCTTCGGCGTTGGCGCTCGTGAATTCCGCGAGCCCCTCCGGCTTCACGCCCAGATACTCAGCGGCGGCGCGGGCGATCTCAGGGATGCTGGATGGGTCGTTCCTTTTGCCGCGCCTGCTCTGCACGGGCAGATAGGGGCAGTCCGTCTCCAGAACTATATTGGCAAAGCCCGCTTTCTTCACGATCGCGCGCAGCTCGTCGTTCTTTTTATAGGTAAACGTGCCGTTGACGCCCAAGAACATGCCCAGGTCCAACCCGGCCCTGGCGTCCTCCCAACTGCCCGAGAAGCAATGCAGCACGCCGCGCGCCCGCTTGCGGTTATTCAGCGTCCATAGTTTTCGCAGTTCCTGCGCCAGGTCCAGGTAGGCGTTGTCGGCCCTGGCATCCTTGCCGTTGCGGGCGTGGAAAACACAGATGCGGCCTGTCGAATTGGAGAGCGCGAGCTGGGCTTCCAGCAGCCGGGACTGGGCGTCCTTTTTAGAATTATCCCAGTAATAATCCAGTCCTATCTCCCCGATGCCGCGGCAAAATTCTTTTTCCAGAAAGCCGCCCAGCGTTTTAAGATTTTCAGGCTTCAGTTCGTCTACATATTGCGGATGGATGCCGAAAGCTGCCGTTATTTTTCCCTTATACGCTTCGCAAAGCGCCTGGGCCGGCACCCATTCCGCGGCCGAACAGGCTATCTCTATTATTTTAGCCACGCCGCTTTTAAATGCCTTTTCAATGACCTCGTCACGGTCCGCGTCAAAGGATTTGTCGTTAAGATGCGCGTGCGTTTCAATGAACATTATCAATATTAAATCATTTCCCGGCCCCCCCATGAAAGCCCGGCGATATTTTCCAAATCCTCCGCTAACAAGCCAGCGCAATTGACGAGCGGATTTCACCCATTGGGTGAAAATGGAAAATAGCGGCGGGCTGCAAGTGCGGGGGCCTGTCAGCCATGGGTCGGATTGGGCCTGCGGCCGGCCCGGCGACTTCGCGCCGGTTCCTCCTCGGCCCAATCCGACCCATGGCCGCCACCCCTCCAGTGATACCCCGCCGCCATCCTTCCAATTTAACGAATAAAAGACTGAAATTAACCATGGATTACCGCTTATTGGAGGATTTGCGATATTTCATTAACACCAGTTATACAATTGGTCGGGTCCTGTCTACGGGTAGCCTTATCACGTCTTGAACCCATTGTCCGCTGCAAAACATAACTTCAGCGTAGTCCACCCGGCCGCTGGCGGGATCAAAAAGGCTACGCATCGCAACCCCGCCAACGAATCACTCACCGGCACCCGGCAGACTTTTGGTCAGTTGTTTTTTATAAATATCCCCGCCCCATTGATACTGCTATTCCCACCCCTAAGGTCGTAGCCAACTTATAACCACGAAGCTCCGGTGCGGGTTTGGAACTTCCGGCATTTTTAGTATTATAATCCTTGGAATGTTGCGCAAGCAAAGATTAGCGAGGCCAGCCATGACAACTTGGGTTTTTCGCCAAACAGACACGCCAGGGATACGAGAGCGATTGTTCAAAGAGGCAAAGCATGGCAGACTCCTACAAGGCTGGAGCTATGGTCCCCGTTTAAGTCTTGAAGTTGGCAAGACCAAATGGCTTCGCGAGTACCGACGAATAGGTTACAAGCCTAAACACAAGCCAGAGCCAACATACCGCGATTTAGCAAAAATGCTCGAAGTATTACCAAGTGATTTAATTATCGTCCCAAAACAACCAGGAGATGACAGTTTTTTCGTGGCTAGGGCCATCGCCAACCCTTTGGGGCAGAAATCGCAATGTTACTGTTTTTTTAGCGATAAGCCGATGAAAACACCGTGGGGGACAGATTTCCGTAGCTGCCTAACTATTGATCCTAACTCACTCCGAGTTTTCCAGAACGATGATTCTGTTCCCCCTCTCTTAAGAAAAGCGCTTTTTGGACGTGGGGCTTGGTACCGATCAAAGATACAGCGGATTAAACGGCATGATTTGACCTTAATTACGCAAAGGCTGATCGATGTCCCTTCGTCTTTGAATGCCGGCCAATATGTTTCGGGGGGAAACCTATACCCCACCACCGACGCCAATCCACTCGCTCCCTTCGTTACACTGGCCGATAGCGATTATATTCAAACTATCCCTGGTGGCAAGGTCGTTAGATCAAGGTCGCATCAGACACTGGTCAATGTGGCAGCTGCGCGACTCACATCAGCGGGTGCGAACTTGGTCCGCAGAGGAAGAATCGACCTGTTCGTGGCGAAGCCGTTTGAAATGATTATTGAGGCCAAGATACTCCATGGCAATGCGTCTCAAGCCATACGTGAAGGAATCGGACAATTGTTTTGGTATCGATTTGAGCAAGGCCTATCGAGTGCCAGACTCTGTTTATTGTTAGACCGCCGACCTGCTGAAACAGTGTTGCAATTTTTAGAACACGGGGTGGGGATATCAGTTGTTTGGAAAATTGGCAACCGTTTCATAAGCGGGCCACAGACAAAGAACTGTTTACAAAAACTCAACTGGTTGCACGGCTAGAGTCAGACAGCAAAACAGACAACAGTCGTTAATCGAAATCGCTTCACAGCAGTCGTCCATTTTATCCCATAATTAATTATTCCTGCCTAACAATTATCGACAAAATCAGGCTCCGGCTACATGATGAGTTTGGCTGCGACCGCTAGGGTGGGTTTGGATGTATCTACGGGGCGGGGATAATTTTTAAAAAGAAACATGCGCGGTATTGGATATTAATGGAGGGGTCGACGGCGGGTTTTCTGCGCGCTCCATTTAGGGTTTTAAGGCCGGGGTCTGGAGCGCATACCTATCATTAAGGTACGGCGGTGAATGTTTGAGCCTCGCACTGTGTGCGAGGCGAGTTCACACGCCGGCGGAAGACCCCGGCCTTCTTCCCCATAAAACCCGGTCTGCGGAGCGGGCGGAAAACCCGTCGGCGGCCCCGACTGGGCATCTCGCGTACCATGATCGGGATTTAGTTCTTTTTAGAGGCGGCGCGCCAGGTCAGATAGGAATGCATGAAGCCGTCCAGGTTGCCGTCCATGACGGCGTCCACCTGCGAGGTCTCGAAATCGGTGCGCATGTCTTTCACCAGCTGGTAGGGCATGAACACATAGGAGCGGATCTGGTGGCCCCAGCCGATATCGCCCTTGGCGTCGTAATGCCGTTCGGCCTCGGAGCGTTTCTTGTCCATCTCGATCTCATAAAGCTTGGCTTTGAGCATCTTCATGGCGGTCTCGCGGTTCTGGTGCTGCGAGCGCTCTATCTGGCAGGCCACTACGATGCCGCTCGGGATATGGGTGAGGCGCACCGCCGTCTCGACCTTATTGACGTTCTGCCCGCCGGCCCCGCCCGAGCGGAAGGTGTCGAGCTTAATGTCCTTGTCCTCGACCTTTATCTCTATCTCGTCGTTGATGTCCGCCAGCACGTCTATGGAAGCGAAAGAGGTATGGCGCCTTTTATTGGCGTCGAACGGAGAGATGCGCACCAGGCGGTGCACGCCTATCTCGCTCCTAAGATAGCCGTAGGCGTACTTGCCTTTCACGAAAGCGGTCACGCTCTTGACCCCCGCCTCCTCGCCCTGAAGGATGTCCGTGATGCTGAAAGCGAAGCCCCTGTTCTGCGCCCAGCGCGTGTACATCCGCAGCAGCATCTGCGCCCAGTCGCAGGCCTCGGTGCCGCCGGCGCCGGAATGGATGCTGAGGATGGCGTCGTCCTTGTCCATGGGATCGGACAGCTTGAGCTCGAAATCCAGGGCCGTGAGCTTTTTTTCCGTCTCTTTGAGGCCGGCCATGACCACGGCCAGTTCCGCGGCGTCGTTGGAATCGCGCGCCAGTTCGAAATGCACTTTAAAATCTTCCAGTTCGGTCTTTATGCCGTCGATAAGATCTATATCTTTTTTGATATCGTTCAGCTCTTTAAGGTGGGCCTGGGCCTTCGCGGTATCGGTCCAAAAATCGGCGGAAGCCGCGCCGGCCTCTTTTTTATTCAGCTCCTCGCGCTTTTTTTCGATCCCGTAAAGCCGCGTCACGTCGTCCAGGAACTTATCCAGGTGCTCCAGCTTGTTGGCAATATCCTTGAATTCCAGTTCCGCCATGCCTATATTTTAGCAATTTCGGCCCCGCCGCGGAGCATTTACCGGGCCGCGTTTCGAAATGGCCGCCGGTTTGCGGATAAAGATAGTGCATGGCGGGCGCTGCCGGCGGGACCCCGACCCCCCCAAATGCCCTTGACAAAAATCAAGCGCGTTATTAAACTTTAATATAGCGGCAAGCCGCCTTCTGTCGGGCCGTCGTTTTGGCGCGGAGGCGCGGCATCTTTTTCGGGCCGCCGCATCGATCGAGGACGCTATTATGAGAAAACTATTCATCCCGCTTTTGCTGACGCAGCTGCTGCTGACGCCCTTTCTTGTTTATGCCGGGCTCACCCCCGAGGAGCTGTCCTTCGCGCAGAAATGCCACGATAACGTGAACGCCGAAAAAAAACAGTTGTCCGTGGAAACGGCCCTTGACTGCGTAAAAAAATTGACCGACGACAATGGCGCCCTCCTGGCACGGCTCAGGAAACAGAGCCCGGAGATGGACGAGGCCGCGGTGGATATACTGGCCTTCAATAACGCCCTCATAGACCTCAGGAACATCGTAAACAAGAGCGAGGCCGGCGGCATGGTAGCGCAGCTTCAGCGCGTGCTTGAAGATCAGGAGTGCCCTCTCTGCTCGATGGACCTCGGCCCGAGGCCGGAAAAATTCTTCGGCTGGCTCGAAAAAGAAGCCGGCCCGCGGCTCCCCGTAGTGAAAAAAACGGTGCGGACCTGGGAGGTCCTCGGCCCCATCAGGACCGGCGCGCTCTCCTCCGCCGAATACGGCTACGACCAGGAAAGCTGGAACGCTCTGCAGATAGTGGAAAGGTATCGGGCGCTTAACGACTGGGCCATAAAAGAGACGGACAGGCTGACGGCGATGTACGGCGGCGCGTCCGGATCGAAGCTTAAGGATAAAAAGCCGGACCCGCAGCTGGTAGCCGTCCTTCGCGAGGACCTCGTCGCGGTAGGCGCCTACGCGAAAGTAAAGGAACTTGACGTACTTTCGGCCGCAGCCGGCAAACAGGAGGGAGCACAGGAGCCGGGCGGAGCTTCCGCTGCGGATAAAAAAGCGAAGGACCTCTCGGCCGCCTCGCACAGCGTCGACGGTTTGAAAGGACAGTCAGAATCCGACCAGGCCGCTTATCTGAGCGGGACTTTCGACCACGCCGGGCAGAACACCGGAGCCGTTCAGAGCGCCGGGACCGCCGCGCCCAAGCCGGTCCCGTACGTTTACAAGGAACTTTCGAAGGACCAGATCGCCGCGCTGCCGGGGCGGCTCGTGACCTCCGACGCCAAAGGGAACCTGAAGGGTCCTATCGCCGACGAAATGCGGGGCACTAAAGCCGGCGACGAGATCCTGGCCTTTTTTAAAGACCCTAAATACGCCAAGACCGGCGCCAACCGTCTTAACTTCTCGTTCACCAAACAGCCCGAGCACCAGTTCGGCGGCTGGAGCCCGTCCGAGAAAACGACGAATCTCAACAGCGAACTTGTCAACAGGTGGATGAAAAACAACCATGTGACCCCCGAACAGCTTTTTGAAGGGGACCCCTCGACCAACCCGCAGCTGGAGAAACTGTCCCAGTACCTGGCCCCCACCTTCGTGCATGAGTCGACCCACCAGCGCCAGACGGCCAAATCCATCGCCGGCGGCTACGACTTCGAGGTGCGCTTCGGCTCTAAACGGGCGCCGTACCAGATGGAGATGGAAACGGAAGCGTTCGCGATGGACAACAGCTTCATGGCCGAACATCTGATGAAGCGCGGCCCCTCCTACGCCGCCAATCTGGACCCTTTCGACAAGCGGAATACCGAGCTCTTCCTGGAAAAAGGCGTAGAAGGCGTGCGCTTGTCGAATCACAGGACCTACTCTTATCTCGATTCGTTCGAAGGCAGCGCCTCAAAGGAACTGGCCGAGGCCTCCTCCATGGCCAAAGAGCTCAGGGGCCTGGAGGAAAAACGCAAGGCGGCGCCGCGGACCATGAGCCGGGACGAGCTCTCCAGGATGAAGGAGCTTAAGGCCGAGATGGACAGCCGCTTCAAATGGTACGTCTCGGTACACGCCGACTCCGTGGCGGCGGAAGAGAAGATAAACGGATGGAGAAAAGAGATAAACGACAAGCTCTACCCCTCGAAACAGCTGGAGGCCGACACTCCTCCTGAACTGCTCTGATCGGTAACCCGCCGTATTTACGGGCGCCGGCGCCTGGCTCCGAGCTCCGCCTGCAGCCAGGCTGTTTTCACAGCGGAGTTATTCGATATTTTATCAACGGGTCTTCGGCTTATCTAAACCGCATTGAGGTCGGTCCGCTTTCATCCTGAGCGGCGTAAATGGAGTCCCGCCAAAGCATTAATCCCAAAGGTCCCGAATCCTCCTTTATCGGAGGATTTGGGATTTTACCGCATCAGGATATTTGTTGTATTATATATTCAATGATCCGGCGTACGCTTATTCTTGCCGTATTTTTTCTTCTAAAGGCGGCCTCTCCTTCCGGCGCACTGCCCCCGGCGGGCGCTTCTGATACTAATTCCGGTCCCGCAACGGTCCTCTCCGGCGACGCCGCGCCCCCCGGCGGATCGCTGTGGCAGGAACTGAAAGGCTCCGTAAAACGGTCCCTGAAACCCATCCTGGACACGATACATTCGCCGGGCTTTTCCGTTTTCGAACCGCGAACCCCGGTTTTGGCGGTGCTGTATCCGTTCAACGGAACGCTTTTTCCAAGAGACATGCGTTCCCCGGAATTCAGCTGGGACGGTCCTTTCCCGCCCAAAGGCATCTGGCACCTGCGCGTATCGTTTAAGGGCTCAACTCACGTAATTGACGCTACTTCAAACAACACCAGCTGGACTCCTGATGCGGCGGTCTGGGATGATATCCGCGCCCACGCCCTGGAGACCCGGGCCACCTTCGCCGTATCGCCGTCCGCCGGAATGGAGGAGAGCGGGTCGGCCCGGATAGAATTTATGATCTCTAAGGACCCGGCTGGGGCTCCGATCTTCTTCCGCGCGGTGCCCTCCGGCAAGACTTTTCCCACGGAGGAGGAATACGTAAATGTGAAGTGGAAGATCGGCTGGCTGTCCTCCTATTCTCCGCCCACGACCGTGATGAAGAACCAAAGGCTCTGCTTTAACTGCCACGCCGCCTCGGCCAACGGCAAGATCATCGGTTTTGACTACAACCCCACTCCGGCTTACAGGTCTTCCTATTTGTTCATCCGCAACCCCGGAAAAAAGCTCACCTTCAGCCGGGAAAACACTTTCGACTGGAACGACTATAAGCGCGGAACGGAGTTACGCCCCTTCGACGCGAACGCCTCCGCTATCTCCCCGGACGGACGGGTGATAGCGACCTGCGGAAAAGCGCTGTCCTTCATCGTGCCTAATTGCACGGGCTCGATCCAATACACCACGGTCACGCGCGGAATTATCCTGTACCGCTATGTCGACGATCCCGTCCTCAGGGCGCTGCCGGGCGGCGACGACGAAAATTTCGTGCACTACCCGAACTCCTGGAGCCCGGACGGGAAGTATATCTATTTCTCGGGCATGCCTGTCTCCCAGGAATTCCAGGAGCGCAACCGCGCCAGGCTTAACAAGCAGGACAAAGACGACACACGCCGGCTCAGCTGGAAGGAATTCGACAAGATCTACCCTCTCCGCACGGATGTCTATCGTATCCCGTTCGCCGGCGGAAAAGGCGGCCGGGCCGAGCCGCTGAAAGGCGCCTCCGCCAACGGACGCAGCAACTATTTCCCTCGCGCCTCCCCGGACGGGAAATGGGTGGTTTTCGTCCAGGCCGACAACTCCATGGGGCTGATCCGCGAGGACAGCGATCTCTACATCATACCCGCGGCGGGAGGACCTGCGCGCAAACTGCGCTGCAACGGGCCGCGGGGAGAATCGTGGCACAGCTGGTCGCCGAACAGCCGCTGGCTGGCCTTCGCGTCTAAATCCTACGGACCGCACACGGATATCGTACTGACGCATATCAATGAAGCGGGCGAAGATTCTCCGCCCGTAGTCCTCACCCAGATGCGGGACGAAGGCGGATTGTCCGCCAACCTCCCGGAATTCTTCAACCTCCGTCCCGGGCAACTTGAAGAAATTATCCAGCAGATCCAATGAGCGGCCGGTGATCGCGCGGCTTTTCCGCACCGCCGCCGCGGAGGCGCGGAAGGTTTTGTTCTTTAATTCTCCGGAATGTGCCGTTTCAGAATGAGGGAAGGAGCGGTTCGCTGTTGGCCGTCGCCGCGACGCCTTCGATTTCCACGAGCCAGCCCGGGCGGCAGACGGCGCCCTGCACCACCATGACAGGAGTATCGGGGAAATTGCTTGTCAGATACGCGTCGACCAGCGAAAAATCGGACGGGTCCCTCAGGTAGACTATCATATACATGAGATCGGCCGGCTTGGCCTTGCCGGACTTAAGAAGGGCCCCTATATTTCCCAAAGCGCGGACAAGCTGGCGCAGGACGTCGCCGGGATAAAGTATCCTGCCGGAGCCGTCGATGCTGGCGGTGCCTGAAATATAATAATGGGCGCGGTCCGCATATGCGATGCGCGTCCCGCGTTCGAAAGTGACATTGTAGTCTTTGGTCGGGCAGAGTCTTGAATAATCGTTAAGATACGAAACCTGCCGCGGCTCGAGGCCCAGAACGGAATAGGCGTCCAGCGCCACCAGGTCGAACCGGCCGCCGCAGTTGCCCTCGATGCCGGTGCTCGCTATATAATGCGTGCCGCGGGTAAGCCCCTGCCGGGCGAACCGTTTCCGGCGCGCGTCCACCATTCCCTGATAGAATACGTCAACGTCCTTTATATATATCCAGGTCCTGACGCAGTTGTCGCGCAGCGAGCCGCCCTGGCCGGCCAGAACGTTTATAAGATCGTCCAGGATGACGCCCGTTTGCGCTTGCGAAGAGGCGGCGGCCGCGGACCCCGCGCCCGTGACCAGTCCGGCGCTCCACAGATGTTTCAGTTTGTTCCTTTCCACTATAACATGGCCCGGAGAGAGCCGGCGCTTGACCAGCGGGGAGACGCCCCGTATGTGATACGCCAGCATAGAGATCTTACCGGCCGGCAGCGGCCGCTGCTGCACTACCGAAACGGAGACGGGCCCCTCGGATGAAGACGCGTACAAGCGGCTTTTGCGGACCAGGGGCAGCTGGTTCATGACATCGCTGAGAAAGAGGCGGCGGAACACCGCCGTGCCCGGCGGCAGTCCGAGCGTTCTCAAGGCGTTTGAATAACGAGTCTCAACGGATCTAAGTTGCTCCCCGAATCGCGCGCCTTCGGGAGCTTTTATGAAGATAAAATGCTCCTTCTCCCCGCTTTTACCGCAAAAAGACCGGCAATCAAATTCTTTTTTCTTAGGCATCTGCTAAATCACCCTTAAACGCCGGCGATATATGGTAATAAATAATACAATACTTGCCCGCATTCCCGCACACCGGGGGCGGGTCCATGGCAGCGGGCGTTATTTCGACGGCGGGGCGGCTTCTTTCAGAAAAGCGCGGAATTTTTTTCTGTCATAGCCGCCGGCGCCGTTCTCAAGAGCGGCCGTGCCTCTTGATTCGAACAGCGTCCCGTCGGAGTTAAGCACGAATATATGCGGGTAGGCCGGCATTTGCGGATAACCCGCCAGGGCTTCCGGCGGACGCATATAGTGCGGATCGAAAAAGACCTTAACCTCCACGAAGTTGTTTTTGAGAAAGATCTTTATGTCGGTGTTGCCGTTGATGAATTTTTCCATCGTCCCGCACCAATCGCACCAATCGCCGCCGACTATCAGCATAACGCGCCGGTTGGAGGTCCTGGCCCTGGGAAGCGCGCTCCTGATATCCTCGCTGATATTGCGCCAGCGGTAATAAGCGTCTTCGCGGATTGCGCCCGGCTTGCTGAAAGCCGCGTACGAACTCCTCGCCGGTCCGGGTCCGGGAACCGGCGGGCCGGCCGGGCAGGCGGCTTTAACGCGGAGTATCGCTTCAGGATCCATCCTGGCCAGCTTTGGTCTGATGGACGCCGCGGACGGGGGCAGGTATTCCAGCACGCAGTTCTCCTTCGACGGTCCGCGCGCGGTCCCGCGGTTTTCGCAGAGACCGGTAAAATGAAAGTATTTTTTCAGGACCGCCGCGCGGTATTGATATTCACCGGAATAGTAGATCATGCAGCCGGCGGTATCGGCGCGTTGCGCTTCGGAGAGAAATTCTAGTTCCAGGTCATCCTGACTGCGCTCGCCGTTAAGGCGGAGAGCGGCCGAAACGTTCAGCAGAGCGTAGCCGGACAGCAGCATCAGGCCGGCCGAGACGGCGATATTGCGCCACAATTTTCGCTTTTGTCCGATCCATGCGAACGGTTTTGCGGCGGCAAAGGCGAAAAGACATGCGAATATAAGAAAAAGGTCCAACTGCCGGCTCATGGAGCCCATCGTGTAATCTTCCGGCGCTAATTCCCCCGACGCGCCGGCGATAGTCAGAAAATTGCGCGCGCAGGAACGGGCGGCCAGGATTTTAAGCCGCAGCAGCCAGGAAGCCGGACCGGCCTGGCCGACGCGCAGACCGTGAAAGTGCACGAGCCAGGCGCCGGCAAAACAGGCCGCGGCGGGCAGCAGCCAGCGTGCCGGCGCGGCGCCCAGGCTTTTTTTCCAGGCCCCGGGCCGTATAGCCGCCGAAGCCGCCAGCAGTGCCAGGTTAGCCGGCAATAATTCATAATGCGCGCCGGCCAGGAGCAGAGACGAACCCAATATCCAGGCGAGGCGCCGGCCCCCGATCTCGGCGCTCATATGCGCGTCGGCTATCGCGGCCAGAGCCAGCATCCAGATGAACAGGTCCGGCGCGTTAGCGGAGAACGTATCCGCGTTCAACAGGGCCGGAAAGCTCCAGAAAAGCAGAGCAGAAGCGGAAAAGCAGGCCGCAAGCCCCGCCCCCAGCCGGCGAAGGACGGCGAAGAACAGAAAAGCCGAGGCGGAAACAAGCAGGCGGTTCGCCCATAAGACGGCGCACAGCGAGTTCCCGCTGAGCTCGTCCGCGGCCTGCTTTATGAAGAGCGGAGATATTTCCTTAAACTTAAAAATATCGTCAAGGTCGGCCGGCAGGAAGCTAGAGCCGAGATAAATAAAATCCCGGCCGTTGTCCAGACCGCCGCGCGCGGCAAGGAAGAAAGTGACGGCGAGGGCCGGCAGGCAGACCGCGGCTAAAGCGCACCAGGCCTTGAGCGGCGCGGGTTCGCGTTCCTGCCAATCGATCGCGAAGCGGCAGAAAGAATAAATATTGAGCGCCCAGCCGAGGAGGAGGCTCAAATAGAGGAAATATTCCAGTTTCATAGTTCCGCTTTTTTCCCCCGAAAAGGACGACCGCGCCTGAATCGTTAATAATATAACGCTATGATACAAAAAAATAGGTGAATGCGGCTTCTGCGCGATCGGCCTTTGGCGGGAGATGGGGTTTCTCCAAACGGGTAAAAAATTTTGATGAGCGCTCCGGCATTGATCCCTGGGGCCCAAATCCTCCTTATATCGGAGGATTTGGGAGTTTTTGACAACCCCCCGCCGCTGGCCCGTGAAATTTCATAGAATTAACTTATATGGGAAACCCGCTGGAAGAAAAACGCAAGGAAGTGGACCGCATAGACGGCCGCTTGGCCGTTTTGCTGGCCGAAAGGCTCTCTATCGCCGCGTCGATGGCGGGATTAAAGAAGAGACTCCGCGACTCCGCGCGGGAAGCCGCCGTCCTCAAACGAGCGGCCGGTCTGGTGAAGGACCGCAAATTGCGTCCCGCGGTAATGGCCGTATACAGGGAGATCATAAGGCAGGGCCTGCGCCTGCAAAGAGCTTCCGTCAGAAATAAGATATGATCATCAAACTCAAATCCGGCGTTAACGGCGGAGACCTGGAACGGCTTCGCCGTGACCTCACGAACCTGCTGCCGGTCGCAGTTTTTATAAGCGGCCGCAATTCCATTACCGTACGGACGGCGGCGCCCGAACTGCTGAGCGAACGCCTGGCCGCCGTCGAAAACCTTCCCGGCGTGCTTTCTACGGAACTGTCTATAGGGGAAGCCTGCCCGCGGGCCGTGCGGGCCGCGCCGCCAGACCTTACCGCCTTGTTCAAGAAACCCCGGCGGACTAATTTCATTCTGATAGCCGGGCCCTGCGCCGTGGAAAACGAAATTTCCTACCTCGCGGCCGCAAAAAAATTGAAGGCCGCCGGGGCCTGCGCTCTGAGGGCGGCCCTGTTCAAGCCGCGCACCTCGCCTTACACCTTTCAGGGCCTCGGCGCAAAAGGCTTCGGCATCATAAAAAAAGCCAGACGCGCCACGGGACTGGCCGCCGTCACCGAAGCCACCTCCGAGCGCCAGCTCGCCGCTATCGGCGGATCCTGCGACGTAACGCAAATAGGCGCCAGGAATATGCGCAACTACGAGCTTTTAAAGGCCGCCGCCCGCTTAGGCCTGCCGGTCCTCCTGAAGCGCGCACCCGGTGCCACGCTCAAGGAATGGCTGCTCTCGGCGGAGTATCTGCTGAAGTACGGCAACGGCGAGATCATCCTCTGCGAACGCGGCGATTCTTTCTCAAGATCCGGCAAGCGCGGCTTGAACCTGGAGATACTGCGCGCCGCGCTTAAAACCGCCGCCCTGCCGGTCATAGCCGACCCAAGTCACGCGTCAGGCGACCGCGCGCTGGTGCCCGCCCAGGCCCTGGCCGCCGTAAAAGCCGGCGCCGACGGTCTTATGATAGAGGCCTCCGTGAGTCCGGAGACGGCGCTGGTCGACGGGCGCCAGACCCTGAACATCCCGGAATTCGTCTCGCTGGCCCAACAAATTAAAAAATTGAGAGCTTCGTGCCGATAAAAACGGGCCTTATAGGGAGCCCTTTGAACAAATCCCTTTCACCGCGTCTCTTCCGCATATTTTCCTCCGAACTTGGGGAAAAGTATTACTACGTCCTCGTCGGAACGCGCGCCGCCGGACTGGCGCGGACGCTGGGGAAGATCCGGGAGGCAGGCTGGGCCGGTTTTAACGTGACCCTGCCGCTGAAAGAAAAGATCCTGCCCCTGCTCGATTCTTTAAGCCCCGAAGCGGAAGCCATCGGCGCCGTGAACGCCGTCCGGATAAAGAACGGGAAGCTCGAAGGCCGGAACACCGACGCCGACGCCATAAAGCTCGCCCTCGCGGAAGCCGGCTTCCGGCCGCGCGGCCGGACCTGCGTCATCTGGGGCGCCGGGGGCGCGGCCAGGGCCGCCGCCTGGGCGCTTGGCTCCTCCGGGGCCGGAGTTGTGGAGATCCACAACCGTTCCTTATCGAGGGCCGCCGCCCTCGCGAAGCATCTTTCAGCGCTTTTTCCACGTACGGCGTTCGCGGCGCGCGGATTCACGGCCGCTCCCGCGGGCGCGGCGGCCTTGTTCGTCAACGCCACGCCGCTGGGCATGTATGGACCTTTGCCCGCGGCCTTGCGCTTCGAAGGCCGGCCCGGCTCCCTGTACCTCGATCTCGCCTACTCCGGATGCGCACCGCTCACTCCATTCTTAAAGGACCGGACCGGCGGGATCGTGCAGGGCATAGACCTGCTGATATATCAGGCCCTGAAAAGTTCGGAGCTGTTCGGAGGCCGGCGCATTAAAACCGCCGAAATTGTAGAATTAAAGAACCGGATAAAAAAAGGATTAGGGATTAACCCGAAAACTTCATCTGATTCGTCACACCGGCGAAAGCCGGTGTCCAATCCAAGACGAGGACTGGATTCCGGCTTTCGCCGGAAAGACGGAACAAAAAAATCCTGCTAGTGCGACATTTTTTCGATTTCAACTGAAGCTTTCAAGTTAAGCAGCGGCGAGATAAAAATTAGCGTTGGAATTTTTAATATTTCTTACAACTTCGTTGGAGACCTTATGCTCAGATATCTTACCGCCGGAGAAGCGCACGGGCCGGCCCTTATCGGGATCATGGACGGCTTTCCGGCCGGAGTACCGATAGACAAGGATTATATAGCGCGCAGCCTCGCGCGCCGCAGGACCGCGCCGGGCAGAAGCCGCCGTCAGGCCCTGGAAACCGACGCCTTTTACGTCTCCTGCGGCCTTTACAAGAACGTCACCACCGGAGCGCCCATCGCGGTGATGCTGAAGAACATAAGCCAGTTCGCCGTACTGGATCCCTCTTCGGTGCCGAGGCCCGGCCACGCCGATCTCGCCGGGATGCTGAAATACGGCATCTCGGCTTCCTCAGTGATACGCGAGCGCGCCAGCGCGCGCGAAACGGCCGTGCGCACGGCGCTGGGCGCGTTCTGCCTGCGTCTGCTGGAACTGCTGGACATCCGCATAACCAGCCGCGTGATAAAACTCGGACATCTCCGGAGCGAGGACCCAAAGACCATCCGGCGCGAACTGGAGCAGGCCGAAAAAGCGGGGCGCTCGCTGGGCGGGATATTCGAGGTCAGGGCCGAGGAGCTGCCGGTGGGCCTTGGTTCCCACGCACAGTGGGACAGGCGCCTTCCCTCCCGCCTTGCGGCGCAGTTAATGGGATTGAACGGCGTGAAAGGCGCCGAGTTCGGCTCCGGCTTCGAGCTGGCCGCCATGCGCGGCGAAGAAGCTCTGGATCTCTTTAAAAAAGGCGGCCCGCTCAAACGCCTCACCAATCTGGCCGGAGGGCTTGAGGGCGGCATGACCAACGGCATGCCGCTGGTGTTGCGGGCGGCGGTCAGGCCGGTGCCGGGGCAGGGCTCCCCGGTCCGCTCCATAGATCTGAAGACCGGCAGGACCGCCGAGGCCGCGCCGGGACGCTCCGACATAACCGCGGTCTTCGCGGCGGCGGTCATCGCGGAACACCTCGTCGCTTTTGAACTGGCCGACGCTCTGCTGGAAAAGTTCGGGGGCGATTCCCTGAAGGAAATAAAGGCGCGCGTCGTCGCGTGGCGGGCGCAAACGGCGAAGTACCAGCGCGGAAAATGAGAAATATTTACCTGATCGGCTTCATGGGCTCGGGCAAGACGTCGACCGGACGCGCCCTCGCAAAAAAGCTGGGCGTCCCGTTCGCCGATACGGACCTGCTGGTTGAAAAGCTCTCCGGTCTGGCCGCCCCGGACTTTATAAAAAAAAGGGGGCTGAAAGCGTTCCGCGCCGCCGAAAATTCGGTTTTTAAAAAGGTTACCCGCTCCGGAGGGAGCGTGGTAGCTCTGGGCGGAGGCATAATGCCTACGGCGGCCAGGCGGGTCAGGCTAAAAAACAGCGGCGTGACTATATACCTTGAGTGCGGAGAGGCCGCCCTTCTAAAAAGACTAGTCAAAGATCTCGCCCTGCGGCCTCTTCTCGGCGCGGACCCCTCGGGAACGAAAAGAGCGATAACGCGGCTGCTGAAAAAAAGGCGGCCTTATTACGAAAAAGCGGACCTGAAACTGGACACCTCGAAACTGACCCCGGATGCCGCGGCCGGAAAGATAGGAAGATTACTGGGCAAATATGAAAAGAGCCTTCGTTAACAGAACTTTCGTTTCGTCGAAAGAAGTTTCGCTGGTCTGCGGGCGGGGCCTTGTGCCGCTGCCGAAATTATCGCCCGGGCTGTTCGGCGGAGCCGATAAATTTTGTCTGGTCACGGACCGCAACTGCTTTAAGGCCTTCAAAGGCCGCTTTAACGGGATGCTTGGAGGCGCCTCGGGCCGGACGGAGGTCTTCGAAGCCCCGGACGGCGCGAGAGCCAAAGATTTCAAAACGCTCGAACACCTGCTGATTTTCATGCTTGAACGCGGGCTCTCGCGCCGCTCGCTTCTGATAGCGGCCGGAGGCGGCTCGGTCACCGACCTCGCCGGGCTGTCGGCGGCGCTCTACATGCGCGGTATAAAATGGATCAGCGTCCCCACCACTTTGCTGGGACAGGCGGACGCGGGCATCGGCGGCAAGACCGCCGTGGACCTGAACGGCGTGAAGAACATGGCCGGAGCTTTTTACCAGCCGGACCTTACCGTCTGCGACTCCGCGTTCCTGGACACTTTAAACCGGCGCGAGCTCCGCGCGGGCGCCGGAGAACTGTTAAAATACGCGCTGATAGCTCCCGATAAGCTTGGCCGCGCCGTTCTAAAGAACCTGCCCGCCGCCCTGAAAGGCGGAAGAAAAGAACTGGCGGAAATTATCTCCGCCTGCGCCGCCTTCAAGCTGGACCTGGTTTCCAGAGACGAGCGGGAGGAGACAGGGCTCAGGGAAACGCTCAATTTCGGGCATACGGCGGGACACGCTTTCGAAGCGGCCTCGAAAGGAACGCTGGGCCACGGCGACGCCGTACTCTGGGGAATGCGCTACGCGGCGACGCTATCCTACAGACTTGGCATTTTGGAAAAGAGCTCTGTTCCGGCCATAGAGGCGGCGCTCCTGACGTTAGAGCCGCCCCCCCTCAAAAGCGCGGCGCTGGACTTTGACAGGTTCAGCGGATTTATCAGCCGTGATAAAAAAGCCGGGGCGCACTCCAACCGGTTCATGCTCATAGTCCGGCCCGGCGTCCTCAAAGCGGTCAATGACGTACCGGGCGAAGTGTTAAACCGGTGTTTAAAGGAGCTGGACGGCATATATAATCAGCGCTCGTAAAATATATATTATGAATATTCTTATAATCCACGGTCCGAATTTAAATTTCCTGGGAAAAAGGGAGCCGGAGATCTACGGCAGGCTCACGCTTACGGAGCTTAACGGCCTAATAAAAAAATACGCCGCCTCTAAAAAAACGAAAGTCCGCGTTTTTCAGTCCAACTGCGAAGGCCGGATCATCGACCTGATAGCGGCCAATATGGACTGGGCCGGCTGCCTGATAATAAATCCGGCCGCCTACACGCATTACAGCTATGCCATAAGGGACGCGATAAAAGCCTCAGGGCTTCCGACGGTAGAAGTGCATCTTTCCAATATCGCGAAACGCGAACCTTTCAGGAAGGTCTCCGTCACAGCGCCCGCCTGTGTGAAGCGGATCAAGGGCCTCGGCGGCGGCTCGTATCTTAAGGCCATAGACTTCTGCCTCTCTTCAATAAAGGAAAAATGATAAAAACCGCGAATAGAACATACACGCCTCCGCCGGATAAGTCGGTGACCCATCGCGCCCTGATACTCGGCGCGATCTCCGAAGGCTCCACCGTGATCTCAAATCCGTCCGTCTGCTCTGATACGGACGCCACCGCCGCCTGCCTGAAGAAACTCGGCATAGGGATAGTCCGCTCCAAGAACGGGCTGACGGTCAAAGGCGCCGGACTGCGCGGCCTGAGAAAACCCTCCGGCCCCCTCAACGCCGGCGAATCCGGAACGACCATGCGCCTGCTGACGGGACTGCTGGCCGGGCAGGAGTTCGACTCCGTTCTGACCGGTAAAGGCTCGCTTTTAAAAAGACCTATGGACCGGGTCGCGGCCCCGCTTGCGGCGATGGGCGCGAAGATCAGCTCCGACGGCGGCAGGGCGCCGCTAAAGATACGCGGTTCCAGGCTCTCCGGCGCGGACCACAAACTTTCGATACCCAGCGCGCAGGTAAAATCGGCCATACTGCTGGCCGGGCTTTACGCCGAAGGACCGACCTCGATCACTGAATATCTGCCCACCCGCGACCATACCGAGCGCCTGCTTAAATATCTCGGCGCGCGCGTCTCGGCCGACGGGCTCAACCTTTATCTGCGGCCGGGGCGCTTTAACGCGAGGAATATGAAGGTGCCGGGAGATATCTCCTCGGCCGCGCCATTCATCACGGCGGCCTGCCTGCTGCCGGGTTTCACTCTGACGATAAACGGCGTCGGGCTTAACCCGGGCCGCACGGGTTTAATAAGCGCCCTTAAAGCCATGGGCGCCAGGATAACCTTAAAACCGGCGGCGGCGGCGCCGGAACCCGAAGGGACGATGATCGTCTACGGCTCAAAGCTCAAAGGCATAAGGATACGTCCTGACGAAGTTCCCGCCATGATAGACGAACTGCCGCTGCTGGCGCTCGCGGCCTCGCGGGCACAGGGCGTCACCGTCATAAGCGGCCTCGGGGAGCTGAGACATAAGGAATCAGACCGCCTGAACGCCATAGTCTCGCTGTTCAAGTCCCTCGGCCTCGAAGCCAAAACAGGAAAGGACAGCCTTATCATCAAGGGACAGCAATTCCTTTCCGGCGGCAAGCCGGTCGGGCCGTTCAACGACCACCGCATGGCCATGACGGCGGCTGTAGCCGGCCTTCTGGCGGCGAAGCCCGTAAAGATAAAGGACCCGGCCAGCGTAAAAAAATCCTACCCCGCTTTCTTCGCCGACTTTAAAAAAGTCTTTTATTAAAACCTGAAATTAGTGCAGCGCTGGAATAATATCACACAAAGCCACGAAGACACGAAGAAGAAAAGCGGGGGAAGGGATTAACATGGACATACAGGATTAACAGGATTTTGTATTTCCCGTTGTTATCCTGTCTATCCTGTGCATCCATGTGGATATTTAAATTTTGCGGCTTTAGTTAAAATACCCGGAATAAACACGAAGAACACAAAGTTCGGAACAGATAAGGACACCAAGTTTTTCGGGGGATGTTCTTCGTGAACTTTCCGTGCAAAACTTTGTGACCTTTGTGTTTAATTTGTTCGGGAGAAGAGAATTCAGCAAAAAGCATGCTTACAAATAATCACCTCACGACGCGGAATATTTGCAAAGTCCTTGCGGCGTCAGCCGGGGCGTCGGTCCTGGCTTCGGCCGTATACGTTTTCTGGCTGCCGGACGTCGGCGTCCTCAAAAAAAAGAACCCAGCCGTGACCTCCTATATGCTGATAAAAGAGCGCCAGGCCGCGGCCAAAGGCAAAAAACTGGGCCGCGATATGGTCTGGACGAACTGGGACGGCATTTCGGAAAATTTAAAGCACGCCGTCCTGGTGGCCGAGGACGATACTTTTTACAGGCATAAAGGCGTTGAGTGGGAAAGCATGCGCCGCGCGCTCATGACCGACTGGAAAACACGGAGCCTGGCGAGAGGCGGCAGCACGATCACGCAGCAGGTGGCCAAAAATCTTTATCTGTCCCCCTCAAAGAACCCTCTGCGGAAAATAAAAGAGATCCTGATCGCACGCAGACTTGAGAAAAGCCTTGGCAAGCGGCGCATCTTCGAGATCTATCTTAATATCGCAGAGTGGGGCAAGGGAATTTACGGGGCGCAGGCGGCCTCTAAGGCCTATTTCGGCAAGAACGCCTCGGACCTCACGCCCGAGGAGGCCGCGGCGCTGGCGGCCGTCCTGCCAAGCCCCCGCCGCTACAGCCCTACAAAAGGAACACGTTTCATGGAAAAAAGAAAGAGCCAGATAGTGGGCAGGATGCGCGCCTCCGGCTATCTGCCCGATGAAGCCGAAAAAACGGACCTGGACGGGACACTGGAAGCCATAACCGCGAGCACCGGCACCATCCTCCAGGCGCAGGATCCGGCGAACTCCGTTTTGAAACCCAGCCCCACCATAGCGGCCGCGCACGACAGCCGCAAGTGATACATCTTTTCCGTCATTCCGGCGAAAGCCGGAATCCAGGCCTGTCAGAGACTGGACACCGGCTTTCGCCGGTGAGACGATCCAACTATTGAGCCCTGCGTAAATAATGTCCGTGTTGGAGGCTTGGATTTGAGATGAATGAGAGGCGCGACGAACGAGCATACCGGTGGTCTGTGAGCGAGGAGCAACGAAGCAGTCGCTCAAAGGCAAGCCTCCCTTTCCCTTCGGGAAAGGGCCGGGCGCTTTTGGGCTGCAACTGCGTCACAAATCGCTTACATAGCCCAGCTATGCCGCGCTCTTTGTTCCTTGTTTCGCTCCAAAATCGGCCCGGCCAGCGCGGACATTATTTACGCAGGGCTCAATAGCTGAGCACTAATCAAGAATATTTTATTTCAGCAGTTCGACCAGGGCCTGGCCGTATTTTTTCGCGGGGACGGGACCGTCCGCGGTCACCAGCTTCCCATCCGCTTCCATATCTTTACCCGTATATACGGCCCCCGCTCTTTTCAGCTCTTCGGCCCCGTCGGGGAAACAGGTCACGGTCCTTCCCTTCAGAAGCCCGGCGTGCGCCAGCACCACCGGTGAAATACAGATAGCGCCTATGACCTTGCCCTGGGCCGCCGCGGCTTGAAAGATCTTATATACTTTTTCGTTGTCCAGATGGTCCAGAGCGCCGGGGCCGCCCACAAGCGTCAGCGCGTCGTAGTCGGCGGGGCTTATTTCGTCTATCGTCTTATCCACCTCGGCCGTAACGCGGAACTTGCCTCTCGCGGAACCCTTGGCGGTCGAAACCGTCGTTACTTTGATGCCGGCGGCCTCAAGAACCTTTTTGGGCTCGGTGTACTCTTCGTCCCTGAACCCCTGGAAAGCTATGAACATCGCGACTTTTTTCATGTTAACTCCTTATTTAAGAAAAGCGTACCGCATGGCCAGCAGGGCGGAGATGGGCCACAGCAGCGGCGGCACGTCCTTATATTTGCCGGACAAGGTTTTTATGGCCACAAAGGAAATGAAGCCGAAGGCTATGCCGTCGGCTATGTTAAAGGTAAAAGGAATGAGGGCCATGGTTATGAACGCCGGCACGGCGGCGCTCATGTCTCGCCAGTCGATATGGCAAACCGCGCTCATCATCAGCGCGCCCACAAGGATGAGCGCCGGAGCGGTGACCGGATGGATGAAGGTGCCGTCCGCGAGCGGCAGCGCGGCGTTTATGGAGCCCACCAGCGGCGAGAAGAAAAGGCTCAGCAGGAACAGCGCGCCCACGGTTATGGCGGTAAGCCCCGTACGGCCGCCCTGGGCCACGCCTGTGGCGCTCTCTATATAGCTTGAGACGGTGGAGGTGCCCATAAGCGCTCCGGCGGTAGTTGCCACCGCGTCGGACACCAGCGCCCGCGAGACCCGCTCGAGCTTCCCGTCCTTAAGAAGCCCGGCCTGCACTCCGACGCCTAGCAGCGTGCCCAGAGTGTCGAAGAGCGACATAAAAAGAAAGATCAGCACTACGGCCAAAGCGTCCGGCGTCATCAGGCCGGCCAGGTCCAGCTTGAACAGGGTCGGGGCCAGGCTTGGCGGCGCGCTGACCACTCCGCTGAAATGGGTAAGGCCCGCGATCCAGGCGGCCGCCCCCGAAGCCAGGATGCCGATGAGCACCGCCCCTCTGATCTTGCGCACGTATAGCGCCGTCATCACGATAAGCCCGGCCAGCGCGCAAATTACCGGAGCCGAAGTGACGGAGCCAAGCTTGACCAAAGTGGAGGGAGAGGCTATTATAAGCCCGGCTTCCTTGAAGCCGATAAGCGCGACGAAAAGCCCTATCCCGGAGGCGATGGCGTATTTAAGGCTCTCCGGCACCGCGTCCACCAGACGCTCGCGCATTTTCGTCAGCGTCAGCGCCAGGAAGGCCAGGCCCGAGATGAACACCAGCCCCAGCGCCTTTTCCCAGCTGTAACCCATGCCCAGCACGACCGCGTAGGTGAAAAAGAAGTTTTCCCCCATCAGCGGGGCCTGGGCTATGGGATAATCAGCGTAGACGCCCATTATAAAACAGGCCAGCGCCGAGGCCAGACAGGTGGCCGTGAAGACGGCGCCCTTGTCCATGCCGGCAGCCCCGAGCACGGCCGGCTGCACGAAGATAATGTAGGACATGGTAAGGAAGGTCGTCAGACCCGCCCCGAGCTCGGTCCTGAAACCGGTACCGCGCTCCTCGAAACCGAAATATTTTTTTATAAATTCCATTTTAGAAAATTTCGGCGCGTATAGGACGCTCAGGCGGGTTTAACCGGCAGCGCTTCCTTCAGGACCGCAAGAAGTTCGGTTATGGTGAAGGGCTTGGGAAGGAAGGGAACATTGGCCTTTTTGATCTGCTCCATGATGCTTTTGTTCAGCTGATCCCCGGTGGTGAAAATAAAACCGGCCCCGCTCTTCATCTCCAGCATCGCCTGCCTCACGGCGAACCCTTTTACGGCGCCCATCTCCACGTCGCAGATCACCGCATCGTATATAGCGTCTTTCAGTTTCGCTATCGCCTCCGGAGCGGAAGAGGCGGTATGGACCACCTCGCCCTCGGCTTCAAGCATGCGGCCGATCATCATAAGGATATCCTTCTCGTCGTCCACGACAAGGATCTTTTTTCCTGCTGCCGGCCCGGCGGGCGCCATTTCCGGAGCCGCTTCCTCCACCGGCATGTTTACTATGGGGATCTCGAGCGTAAAGACGGAGCCCTTGCCCGGCACGCTGGAGCAGGTAAGGCGCGCGCCGTGCTCGCCCGCGATGCGGCGGCAGATGGTAAGGCCCAGGCCCGTGCCCTGGCCCTCGGCCTTGGTGGTGAAGAACGGATCGAAAATGCGGGACTGGAGCTCCGGCGGGATGCCGGGGCCGTTATCCTCCACGTCTATGAACACGGAGTTCACGTGATACCGCATCCGGACCTCTATCTTTTTTTCTCCCTCTTTTTCGGAAAGCGCGTCGCTGGCGTTCTGGAACAGGTTCAGCAGGATCTGCTCTATCTGGTGGAAATCCGCCATCACGGGAGGGATGTACGACACGGGGGCCTGCGTAAGGGAGATGTTCTCGGCTTTTCTGAACTTGTACGACATCAGATTGATCGCGCTCTTGACCACGTCGGATACGGAGACGACCTGTTTTTTCTTGCGGCTCTCCCTCACGAAGGCCAGCAGATTCTTGACGATATCTCCGCAGCGCCTGGAGCTCTCATAGATCTCGGTGAGGGCGAGGTCGGGCTCTTCGCCGGCTTTCTGCCGCTGCTTGTTCAGCAGTTCCGAGTTCCCCATGATAACGGTAAGGGGGTTGTTGAGTTCGTGCGCGACGCCGGAGATCAGCTGCCCGACGGCCGACAGTTTTTCCGCCTGTATCAATTGCGCCTGCAGCTTACGCTGTTCGGAAACGTCCCGTATCACGACCGTCCACTCTCGTTCCCGGTTCTTCGCGTCGACCGACCCCGTCCAGGTCACGTCCATCTCCAGTTCCCTGCCCAGCGAATTGAGACCTGACACGCAGCGCTCGGAAAAAAAGCTTTTTTCCTGAACGGCCCTGAGCACGGTCCTAAAGGCCTCCGGGGCGAACAGCTTCGAGACCGGCTGCCCCATGATCTCGGCAGGAAAATAGCCGAACAGCATCTGGGCGCCCCTGTTCCACACGGTAATGCGGAAAGAGGCGTCAAGACCCACTATGGCGTCCAGGGAATTGTCCAGCACCGTGCGGTAGCGCTCCTCCGACATCTTTACGCTGGCCATAAGATTGGCGTTATCGAGCGCGAGAGCGGTGAAATTGCAGAACAGTTCCAGTTTATTCACCTGGTTCTGGGTGATCTTCCTGCCTGAATAGTAATTGTCCGCGCCTATGATGCCCAGCACTTTGTGCTCGGTCATCACCGGCACCAGACAAAAGGATCTGGTGGCCACCTCTTCCACGAACCGTTTGTTGACGCGCGGATCGTTGGCCGGGTCTTCGATCAAAGCCGCTTTCTTGGAGCGGACCACTTCGGCCAGAATGTCTCCGCTGTCGAGCGGTATGCTCCGCTTCTGTATATGCTCATCGCCGAATCCGACCTCCTGCGTGGAATGCACGTAGCGGCCCACGATGCCGGTGCCCTCCTTGTTGATAAGGTACAGCGTGCCCCTCTCAAAACCAATTCCCGTGACCGCCGCCTCCAGACAGATGCGCGAGATGTGCTCCTCGTCCAGTTTTTCGATGACCGAGGCGCTCATGCCCTGAAGTATCAGCAGCTCCCGTATCCTGGATTCCAGCTCCCGCGATCTGTCCATGAGCTGTCCCGCCATGGTATTGAAAGAAGCGGCCAGAACGCCCAGCTCATCGTCGCTTTCTATCTCGACGCTGGGGGAGAGCAGCCCGTTGGCCAGATTATCCGTGGCTTCGACCAGTTTTTGTACCGGCCTTGTCATGGCGCGTATTCTGAAAGACACGAACAGAGCCACCAGCCCGGCGGAACAAAGCGCGATGAGGATGGTAAAACGCCTTATAGCGCCGAGCGGAGCGTCAAAATCGCTCATGGGGGCTTCTATAACCACGGATAATTCCGTCCCGGTTATCGGGAGGCGGTATTTCATGTCCTCCGAGACCGCATACTTTTTGAACGCCGAATTTTTCCCGGCCAGAACCGGGCGGTTCATCAGATCGGAGATGTAGATACCGCCGTTGGCGCCCACATAAAGACGGTCCAGGTTTTCCTGAAGGGAATTAAGATCTGCCTGCAGTATCAATATGCCGCGCAGTTTTCCGGACGCGTCGGCGATCGGTTTGGAATAGGATATTACGGGATCATGCCCCGGCCTGGCCGTGATAGGGGACCGGAAGATCGCGGGGACCCTCAATAGGGCCGTTTTTTTAAAAATTTCATTATCGGGATGGACCGAATGCGGCTCCATTACTTTGCCGTCTTCCACGCCGGCGACTTCCTTCCCCTGCGCATTTACGTAAGTTATTTTTTCGTAAACGCCTGTTCTTTTGGAGAACCGCAGAAAGTAGAGTTCCAGTTCGCGGCGGTACTGCTCCGCCTCTTCGGTAAGACCGTAGTCCGCATTGTTGTAATAATCCTGCAGAAGGGAGGTTTCCGAAAGGGTTTCCAGGTCGTTTTCGCGCTGTTTAAAAAAACTGGCGATGCTGGCAGACGCGCTCTGGCTGAGAACCACTATTTCACGCTCGACGCTTTTTGTGATATATATCTTGGTGAAATAATAGGCCGAAGTACCCAGCATGAGTATGCCTGCCAGGGCGACAGGGATAACCCCCAGCATAAACCGCTGCGAAAGCGTGGTGGCTCTGGGGAACGTCAGTTTCATTTTATAGCCCCGGATGTAATTTTCGCTCTATTGCCGCTTTACGCTGTTTATAAAATGGCTTTTATAAAAATAAGGCATGCCTGAAAGATAGGGGGTAAAAACAAGATCCCTGTTTATTCCATAGAGCGCGATGCGCTGATAGGTGAACAGGCTCATCGCGTTGGCGTAAATATATTCGTCCAGTTTTTCCGCCTTCTTCCGCATGAGCACGGGATCGATGGTCATGCTCATGTCGCCCAGCATTGCGTCGAATTTTGTATCGCCGCTAAGCGCGTACGGGGATTTTGAGTACAGTATGATGGCGGCAATAAAATACGAATGATACATGGGGTCAGGGACATCGGCGAAAGCCATATCGTATTTTCCGCTGCCCAGCTCCCTGATCATGTCCGCGTCGGCGCCTACCGTGATATTCATTTTTATTCCGGCCTCCGCCAAATTTGTGGCTATGACCCTGGCGGTCCTTTCCGCGTTGGTCTTAACTAGCACCTCCAGCTTAAAACCGTCCGGATAGCCGGCTTTTTTCAATAGTTTTTTTGCCATCACGGGATCGAACTTGTACGGCATCAGGGATCTGTTGTGCCCGATCTCGCCTTCCATGCTTGTTGTCGCGATGGGTCTGCCGTTCCCGAGCAGATCGTAGCGGATAAGGCTGGTCTTATCCAGCGCGTAATTCATCGCTTTTCTGACGTCCAGATCGCTCAAAGGGCCGGTGGAGCGGTTCATGGAAGCCACCACCGTGTAGAAAGTCACTTTTTTCATCACGGTCGTATGCGGATGCCGCATTACCTTCAATGTTTGCGGGCCGGGCAGCGTGGTCACCAGATCTATCGTGCCGTCGAACAATGCGTCCAGCTGCTTTTCCTGCGGTATAAATTTGAAGATCAGGCCGTCTAATTTCGGGTAGCCTTTAAGCCAGTATCCGGTGTTAGCCGTCATGCTTATCTGCCCGCCCTTTTCCCACGACTTAAAAATAAAGGCTCCGGTGCCGATGGGGTTAGCGGCGAAGTTTTCCGCGCCCTTCTCGCGTATATACCGCGGCGGGACCATAAGCACAAAGCCGGCCAGCCGGTTAAGCAGCAGACCGTCCGGATACTTGGTTATAATATCGGCGGTGAATTTATCCGGCGTTTCCACCCTGTCGATAGAATCTATGAAGCCCCTGGCCGGAAAACCCGTTGCCGGGTCCAGGTAGCGCTCTATAGTGAATTTAACGGTTTCCGAGTCGAACGGCTCGCCGTTGTGGAACACGACTCCTTCGCGCAGTTTAAAGCGCATCCTGGTCGGGTCCACCCGCTCCCAGGAGACCGCCAGAGCCGGCTCGATCTTACCGTCCGGATCGAAGCGTACCAGCCCGTCGAACATCTGCTGGCATAACGTGTGGTTTTTATCGGAAAACTGTTTCTGAGGGTCCAGCGTCAGCGGGTCGGACACATCGTCCGCCACGGTCAGGTTCCTGGCCGACGCCGACGGAATGATAAAGGTCGTGAAAACGACCATCACAAAAGCAATGAAGTTCTTCATGTTTTCTCCGGCTTAGCATTAACACCTAAACGCCTCTGAATAGCGCCATTTATTATTATAGGATATACCACGCTTGTTTAGCGCCGCCCCGCGTTCGGGTGCGCGGCCTAAACCAAGCCGGACGACCACGCCGGATCCCGGCGGACCACCGGGCCTGCGGCGTTCGACTCAGATGTTACAGCTTTCTTCCCGCCACCACACGCGAAGGATTGTCGGAGCCGGGGCAAACGTCCCATTCTTTAATATCCCTGAAACCAGCGGTTTTCAGCCAGGATCTATATTCCCGGGAGGAATATACCCGGCCCTTATTCGTATAAACCAGCATATGCACGGAAAATAACGCGGCAAATTCCGGACTGGACATATCCGGATTCAGCATGAAGTCGTGGATCACCGTCTGCCCTCCTTTGCGCGAGGCGGCAAACGCTTTGCGCAAAAGATTAAGGTTTTCTTCAGGTCCTTCGTCGTGCGTTACATTCGATAACAATACAAGATCGTAATTACCGTTGCCGAAAGGCGCCTTATGGTAATCCCCGGCCTGAAAAGAGACGCGGTCCGCCAATGGATGACGAGCAAAAACGGACCTGGTGACTTTGAGAGTTTCGGGAAGATCGAGGATCGTGCCTTTAAGTTCTTTTTCCTTATTAAGGAAGGCGGCGGTGTAAGTCCCGGGTCCTCCGCCGACGTCCAGCATGGACTTCGCGCCGGATAAGTCCAGTCTGGCGGCTATTTCGGCGGCGGGCTTGCTCGCTATATTCGCCATTCCTTTAATATATCCATCAAGGAAGCCTTTACGCTCCGTAAGCAGGCTCCTGAGCGGAAACGCGGTCTTTCCGTCTTTTATCACATTTCCAAGATCGGACCACGCCTCCCAGATAATATCCTGATAACAGAGATTATTCCCGATATATTCTTTTCTGCCCGGTATCAGGAACTTTTCGGCCAAGGGCGCGTTGGCGTATAAATTTCCTTTTCGCTTCAGGAATCCCATGCTGACCAGCGCGTTCAGAAATATACTGGTCGACCTCAGGTCCGTCCGCATTATACGGCAAAGCTCTTCCGCCGTCCTGTTCCCTCCGCTCGTGCGGCTGAACAGGTCCATTGAGGCGGCGACGAACAGTATTTTAGCCTTGCGATAGCCGCAGATAAGCTCGGCGATGTTCTTCAGTTCGGTGTTGTTCATTTATTTTCTCCGGAAAACATCTTCTCCAAGGAATGTATCCTGTGCCCGAGCGGAGGGACTTCCGAGGTATCCGTCACGACCTCTATAACGCAGGTCGCGTTAAGGCTTATGGCTTTTTTAACGCATTTTTCCACATCGCCGGGCTTCAGGGCCCGCATAGCCACCGCGCCGAGCCCGCGCGCGATCTCGGCGATGTTAAGCGGATGCCTGTACATGCTGGAATTGAATTTTCCGCCGAACTGTATGGTTTCCCCGTGATGGACCATGCCGTGGCCGCCGTTGTTCATCACCACCCAGACGACCGGGATCTCATTATCCACCGCCGTATGCACTTCCATGCCGTTCATCGCAAAGGCGGCATCGCCCGCCAGGGCCACCACCGGCTTATCCGGTCTGGCGAGTTTTCCGCCGATGCACGCCGCCACCGCGTGTCCCATGGAAGCCAGCCCCAGGTTCACATAGAAAGTCCCGGGCTCATAGACCGGGAAATACTGGAACGCCCAGATCATGCAGGTGCCTATATCCACGAAAAGCACCCCGTCGGAGGGCAGCGCGTCGCGAAGCTCCTTCATCACTCTCTGCGGCTTCAGCGGCGTCTCTTCGGAGGTCATTTTTTCCGGGGAAGAACAGCTCGGCGTGTCATTTTTTAACTGTTTCAGCCATTCCGAAGTCGTCCCTTCGGGCTTGGGCATACGCTTAAGATCGCGGTCGACCTGGTATACCAGTTCCCCCAGCACGGTCTTTGCGTCCCCGACAATACCGAGCGAAGTGGGATAGTTTTTGCCTATCTCGCAGGGATCGATATCTATCTGGATAAGCGTTTTAGAGGGGGCGAGCCGCGCGTCCCAGTTGCAGGTGGTAAGCTCTCCCATGCTCGATCCCACTACCAGCAGGACATCCGTTTCGCGGGATAACATGAATTTTTCCGCCCATAACGAGCCCACAAAACCGAACGCTCCCAGGGACAGGAGATGATTTTCCGGGAACGCCCCCTTGGCTTTGGGAGAGGTCACCACCGGGATATTCAGCCTCTCCGCGAGGTTTTTAAGTTCTTGATTCGCGCCTGAAAGATTTACTCCGTTACCCGCCAGGATGGCCGGCCGTTTGGCGCACATCAGCAGCTTGGAGGCCTCGACTATCGCGGCACGGTCGAAATGGGAGGAACTCACCCTGTAGGTGCTCGGGGCCTGCACGTGGACCTTTACTATTTTCTTCATGAAATCGGCCGGCAGACTGATGTGGACCGGCCCTTTTCTGCCGCTTAAAGCGGCGCGAAGCGCGGCCTTGATCACGTCTCCGATCCTGTCGGAGGCGTGAAGCATGACGCTGCTTTTTGTTATAGGCGCGAACATATTCACCACGTCCACTCCGTGAGCGGTGCTTTCCTGCGCCGCGCCCTTGCCGAAAGACGAAGTAGCGACCTGGGCGGTGAGCACCATAAGCGGTATGGAATCCGCGTTGGCGCAGGCCACCCCGGTCATAAGGTTGGTGGCGCCGGGCCCCGTCGTGGCGCAGCAAACTCCCAGTTTGCCGCTGGCCCTGGCATAGCCGTCGGCCATAAAAGCGGCGCCTTCCTCATGTCTGGCGAGTATCGGCTTTATCCAGCCGGTTTCGAACAAGGCTTCATAGAGCGGCATCAGCGGGCCGCCCGGAATACCGAATATATATTCCACCCCTTCCTGCTTGAGATATTCCACCAGGATCCTCGCCGCCGTCGCTTCTTTTGTATAAGTTTTTGTGTTCATATGATGTCTCACATTTTTTCGCCCGTCACATCAGCATTCTGATTTTCTCCAGTAAAACCGACGGTGAAAAAGGCTTTTTGGTCACGTCTATATCGTTGCTCTTAAGGTATTCGTCCTGTTCCTCCGAAAGTTCTTTTCCGGTAATCACCATTATCCTTATAGCGGCCGTATCAGGATTGCTCTTGATTGTCTTGCAGACCTGGATGCCGTCCATGTCCGGCATCCCCACATCCAGGATCAAAAGGTCGAAACTGGACCTCCCCATCAGCACCAGCGCCTCCATGCAGTTCGGGGTGGCGTAAAAGTCTATCTCGTCCAGATACTGCGAAAACATCCTGCGCAGCATCGAGAGCACCGGTTTTTCGTCGTCCACCGCCAGTATCCTGAAGCGCCCGTCCCTGAGCGAACCCGGGACCGGCATATTGAACTCCTTCATAAAAAGCGCAAGGTCCCCCTGGTCTATGCGCCTGTGTCCGCCGGGGGTTTCGTGGGCTTTAAGCTTGCCTTCGCTTATCCAGCGTATAACCGTGGTATGCGCGACTCCGCAGATCTGCGCCGCGTCCGAGGTTGTAAGGTACCTTTTCATAGCGCTCCCCAATGTTAAGTATGGTAGTATTAACTTAATTGTTAGAATAAGTAGTATAAACAGTATAAGTTATTTTGTGCGGATTGTTAAGACCCAAAAAAATATCCCGCAAGGCGGCGGCTCACCGTTCCGGCGAAGTCTTTAACGTCTCACCGGCAAAAGCCGGGGTCCGGAGTCGTCGATATTCATGGTTCCGGCTTTCGCCGGAATTACGACTTGGGCTTACGTGAACTTTTGGGAAGCGGTCGGTACGGACGCATGAGGCCGCGGCGGCAGCCCAAAGCGGCGGGCGGAGGGACCCGCACTTTGCCATTTTTAAAAAATGCGGAGCTATGCGGCCTGAGAACTTCATAAATGAAGTTCTCAGGCCCGATATTCGTCGCAGGCGCAAAGATGAGTATCCGGGCGCCGGCATTTCAGCGGACCCGGCAAGCGTTCAGCGCAAGGCCATAACGAAGAAAACCGCGTAGGAAACTGCCAGGTAAGTCAGCAGGAGCGCAAGGCCCACATGGCTAAGACGCCCCATCCAGCCGCCGGGCCAGATATTCGTGTAAAGAAAGATCTGTATCGCCGCGCGATACGCCCAGAATACGGCAAGGAACGCCATCACCCCGGCAGCCAGCCTGCCGCCGGCCGCCAATTCGGCGGAAGCCGACATCACGACGATGCCCAGACCGATGACGACTATCGTTATCGCAACGCCGATAACGACATATATTCTGGCATTTATCGGAGTCAGCTTGGCAAGTTCCGCTTTCCAATTAAGCATTTTAGGGGCGAAGTATATGGCCGGTATTTGACAAAGATGCAGGAGCCCGGACAGAAAAATAAACCAACGCAATGTTAATAACTTTAATAATTGATCGATCATGGTAAAACTCTCCTTAATTATTCTCCACGCGATCCGGTCCACGCGCGCGGCGCTTTTGGCAGACTAAACGTAAACAAGCTGCCCTTGCCCAGTTCGCTTGAAACATTAACGCTGCCCTTATGAGCCTCGGCCACCTGCTTGATCACCGCGAGGCCCAGCCCCAGACCTCCGACGGACCTTGTGAGGTAGTCGGCCACCTGGTAAAAAGGATCGTATATCGAATCCAGATTCTCGGGTGGTATGCCGGGGCCGGTGTCTTCGACCCGCACGCTCACGCTTTTCGGGGCATCTTCTACTTCCACAAAAACGCGCCCGTGCGGCCTGTTAAAAAGGATCGCGTTCTTAATGAGGCTTTTTATCGCCAGCAGTATGCGGTCCGCGTCTCCGGGTATCATCGCCGGCTCCGCGGGATATTTTGTTTCGACGGTTATCCCCAGCCGCCCGGCCATCTCCGCCATTTCAAGGACCGCTTTTTTCGCCGGCTCCGCGATATCCACCGGCTCATAATTGGCCGGCTCCTTCTCGCCCTGCATGCTCGCATAGGCCAGAAGTTCCGTTATAGTCGTTTCCAGCTGCTCCGCGCCTTTCTGCATTCCCGCCAGTATTTCCGGCGGCAGGTCGATCTTCTTACCGGCCTCAAGAAATGCCATGCCTATCGTAATGCAGGAGAGGGGCGTCCGTATCTCATGGGCTACGGTGGATAAAAAAGCGTACTTCATCCTGTCAAGCGACTTAAGCTGCGAATAGGCCGAGGAAAGTTCTTCCTGATACGCTTTCACGGCTCTCAGCTCTTTGGAAAGGCTGCGTTTTTCGAGGCAGCGGTTAAGCGTGAAGACCAGTGTGTCGGATGCGAACGGCTTTATAAGGAAATCATAAGCCCCGTTATTTATGGCCTTTACGGCCTTATCGAGCGAGGGGTCTCCGGTCATAACTATGACGTCGCAGGATGGGACCAGGCTTTTAACCTTGGCCAGCAGTTCGAGGCCGGCCATTCCTGGAAGGTTTATGTCGGTCAAAATAATGTCGTAAGTCCCGGACAGCGCCCGCGCCAGCCCGTCTTCCGCGGTCCCGGACAGCGCGGCGTTATATCCGGCGGCTTCAAGCGTGCGCCGAAGATAGCTCGCAACGTTCGGGTCGTCTTCGACCACCAGTATCCCGGCGGCCGTTTTTTGTTCTTTCATATAGTTCGATTCCAAAAACAAGGAGGCGCACTTGTACGCGCTGGTACTTGCCGCGCGGGGATCAGGAGCCTTTGAAATACCAGGCGAGGCGGCCCATATAGAGCGTACCCTCGGTTGAATTCCTGGTGCTGAAGTCGTTCATTACCTGAAGCATGACGTTGAATTCCGGGCTCGGCAGATAGGTGAACGAGCCGCCGATCTGATAAGCCCGCGCCCCGATGCCGGGAGTGGTCTTACCGCGTATCTTGCTGGCATCGGCGGTCTGGTAATTAAAGTGCGCGCCTACCATTGCCGTGCCTTTCTCGCTCATGAAACAGCCGGCATAGGACGAGAAAATAAGCTTATTGCCCTCCCGCACTTTGGCGCCGCCGTACATGGCGGAACCGCTGTTTTCACTTGGCATATTATATTTCAGAGTGGATTCTATATCCAGCGGCCCGAAAAGTCTGGAATATGCCAGCATTGGTCGTACGCTCCACACATCCGCTCCGGCATTCACCATCTTGGTCTTGTCATAAGCCCCGGTGGGAAGGTCCACGAAGAGACCGACGCCGAAAGTACTTTTGGGGGAATCAGTTTCGGTGAACATGTAGCCGCTTACCAGGGTAAGATCGCCGAGACCCGAGGCCTTCTGTTTTGAGGAGGCGCCGGGCCCGGTCGGGATGGTCATTTCCATTTTGTCGTATGGGATCAGCGCCGAAAGCATCAGGGTGTTGGGCAGGACGGATTTGGTGTAATATATGGCGCGGAACACATTGCTGACGACCTGCATTTTAGGATCGAACTTCTTTTTCCCGTCCTTGTCCGTGAACACGTTGGCTTTATAATAGGCAGGGTAGTCCACCGCATACCAGCCGGGGGAATTGGCCCAATTATCAAAAGGGTCCACCGCGTACGCGCTTACGGCGAACAAACTGATAAAACCGCCCAGCACAGAAATTGCCAAACCGTGTCTGAATAATTTCATTATATAAATCTCCATCCGATCAGCAGATCTCACGGGCTCACGCCCATGGCATTATCCTTCCCAAATCCTCCGGTAAAAAAGGATTTGGGACCTGCGGGATCAATGCCGGCGCTCATTAAAAAGTTTTCACTGTTTGGTGAAACTCCATTTTCCGCCGGGTGCTGAAGCTACCGTCGGCAAATTCATTCCAAAGGTCCCCGAAGATCAGTTTTATCTGATGTTTTGGGATCCTTAGAATTTTGTTTGAACGATTTCAGCGCGAACTGTCCTTCTATCGCCTGCACTAATATAACTCCCGCGACAAGCGTTAATTCTAGCAACAGCGGCGCCGTCTGTCAAATTTGAGCTCACTTCATGATCAGCGCCAGATTTTTTCGCGCCAGAGCCAGATCCGGGTTCAGCCGCAGGGCGTCCTGAAAATGCTCAACGGCTTCCTCCCGCTTCCCCTGCCTGGCCAGAACCGCTCCCAGCCCGTTATGGGCGTTGGCATAGCCCGGATTAAGCAGCAGCGCGGAACGGTAATTCCTTTCCGCCTCTGCCAGGTCGCCCTGCGCGGCGAAAGCGTTCCCAAGATTATTGAAAACCTCGGTATATCCCGGCTTAAGCCGTAAAGCTTCCTGATAGTTCTTGATAGCCTCGCCGGTCTTCCCCTGCCGGGCCAGCGCCACGCCGAGATTGTTATGCGCGCTCTCATAGCCGGGATTTATCCGCAGAGCCTCGCCGCACTGGTAAACCGCCTCGTCCAGTTTCCCCTGGCCAGTCAGGACCGCGGCGAGATTGGTGCGCACGAATTCTATCCCGGGGTTTATTGAAATAATGTATTTCCACAGACTTTCGGAGTCCCGCCAGATCTTCTCCTGCGCCCAGCTGAGCCGGCCGAAAAGCAGCACGATAAGACAGGCGGAGAGAACCGCGGCTTTTTTTGCCGCCCGGCCGGGCCGGTTCAGCCCGGAGAGTAAAGCCAGCCCGGCCAGCGCCGCGAAGCCCAGGCACGGCAGATAGGTGTAGCGGTCGGCGGCGGCCTGCTCCCCGAACTTTACGATACCTGAGACCGGCGCCAGCGTGATCAGATAAAAAGCCCAGACCGCCGCGAGGGCCGGCAGGCGCCGCAGCGACTTAACGGCGTACACGGTGATGGCCAGAGCCGCCGCGCCGCCCAGCAAAGACCGCCAGCTGGAAAGCCCGCCGGAAAACTTATAGAACGGGACAAGTTTAACGGGGATCAAAGTCTTCCAGAGATACAGACCCGCGGAGAAGAAAGCCTGCGCGGCGCGCGCGGCCGGCCCCGCCTTGCGCAAGGATACCAGCGCGCCGGCGCTGGCCTGGCCGATATAGCCGACCACGCCGAAAAAGAGGGAAAGCGCGAAGTACGGGGCCTTTTCCAGCCAGACCGGCCGGTATTCGGGATCCAGCCACCGCCGCGGATCGGGCGGCAGGCGCTTCAAGAGGAAAATATCCAGGATCACCAGCGCGACGGGCAGCGTGACGACTATGGCCTTTGAAAGCAGCGCCAGGAGAAAAACCGCCAGCGGCGGAACGCGACTTACAGAAGCCGGGGCTTTCCCCCCGCCGGACGCGCGCGGAGAAAGATATAATAACAGCGTCAGCAGATAGAACAGCCCCGACAGCACGTCACGCCGCTCGGTCACCCACGCCACGGACTCCGTCCGCAGCGGGTGCAGCGAAAAGAAGAGCGCCGCGAACGCGGCCGACAGGCGAAGTCCGGTCTTTCGCGCAAGAGGCGCCGGGCCGCCGTCCGCGTCGAACAGCCTGAGACATAGAAGGTAAAAAACGGCGGCATTAGCGCTGTGCAGCAGGACATTGGTCAGATGATAACCGAACGGGTCCATCCCCCAGATAAGGTAATCCAGGCCGTAAGTCATCCAGCTTACCGGCTGGTAGGGCCCGGTATGGAAAGTCGTGAACATCCATTTAAGCTGTTCCCAGCCCAGTCCGCGGTAAAGATAATTGCCCAAAAAATTCTTATCGTCGTCCCAGTTTACGAACCCGTTCTTCAGCGCCGGCAGGAAGACGATAAAAGTAAAGGCCGCTACCGCCAGCGGAATTCCCCAGCGGGACACCATGCCATCGGCGGGGAGGGCCGGCGCGGGAGTTATATTAGGTTTGCGTTTTGCCATAAAAAGTTTATTTCGAGAGCAGCGACAGGTTTTTACGCGCCAGAGCGAAATCCGGCTTCAGCCGCACGGCTTCCTGGAATTGTTTTCTGGCCTCTTCGCGTTTCCCCTGCCTGGCAAGGACCGCTCCCAGGCCGTTGCGGGCGTTGGCGTAACCGGGGTCATAGCTGAGCGCTGCTCGATATTGCGAAACAGCTTCGTCCAGCTTGCCGCGCGCGGTCATGGCGTTGCCCAGATTGCTGAGCGCGATCACCATATTCGCCCGCGCGTTCAGATGGTTCGGATTAATTCGCAGCGCCTCGTCGCATTCCTTAACCGCTTCTTCCAGCCTGCCGGTATGAATTAGAATAATGGCCAGTTTGTTGTGCGCCATCTCCAATTGCGGATTCGCCGTTATCGCGTGCCGCCAAAGAATTTCCGAGTCCCGCCAGGTTTTTTCCTGGCCCCAGGCGAGCCAGCCGAACCACAACAGCGCGAGGCAGGCCAGAGCCGAAACCGCGCCGCTTATACCCGGGTAAGACCGCCTCCTCCCGGCCCGGACCGCCCAGCCGGCCAACGCGGCAAAGCCCAGGCATGGAATGTAGCTGTACCTGTCCGCGGCGGGCGACGAGTAAGCTTTAACGATATTCATGACCGGACTGAGCGTTATCAGATAAAACGCCAGCGCCGCCAGCGCCGCCGGACGGCCTTTACGCGCGGCCGCGGCGGCCGCCAAAACCAGAAGAACCAGCGCCACTGCCAGCGGCAGCCAGCCCGCTAAACCATCCGTTAATTTATAATAAGGCGCCAAATTCAGCGGCAGCAAAGTCTTCCATATATAAAAAAAAGCGGCGAATAAGATCTGGGGGATGCGGGAAAAGAACTCAAGCTTTTTATAGGTAACCAGCGCGCCTATCTCCGCCTGCGCCGCGTAAGCCGCCGCCGCGAACGCGGCTGCGGCGGCAAGATACGGTATTTTTTCCAGCCAGAGATGCCTGAACTCCCGCCCGGTCCAGCGCCTTGGATCGGTCGGCAGCCTACCGAGCGGGTAAATGTCGGCCAGCACAAGGACCGCCGGCATGGTTATCGCCATGGCTTTTGAAAGCAGGGAAAGGAGAAAGGCGGTGAAAGGCAGGACGTGCAGTCTTCCGAAAGAAGCAGCTTTAGCGCCCGCGGAGCGCGGCTTGATATAGAATATAAGGGCCAGAAGGAAGAACAAACCCGACAGAACGTCCCTCCGCTCGGTAACCCAGGCCACCGATTCTACGCGCAGAGGATGAATTGAAAAGAGCAGAGCGGAGAAACCTGCGGAGAGCCGGAGGCCGGTCCTGTCTTTCAGCGCGTCCTTATCGGAGGCGAGTGTAAATAATTCAACGCAGAGGACATAGAAGACCGCCGCGTTCAGACTGTGCAGAAGGACATTTGTAAGGTGATAGCCGAAAGCGTCCATGCCCCAGACGAGGTAATCGGATCCCAGGGTCAGCCAGCTCAGCGGCTGATAGTGACCGAGATGAAAAGTGGTGAACATCCATTTAAGCTGTTCCCAGCCCAGACCCCGGAAGCGCATATTGGTCAGGATGTTCTCGGAGTCGTCCCAGTCGACAAAACCGTTCCGGAGGGCGGGAAGAAAAACCGCGAAGGTCAGAGCCGCCACGAGCAGCGGCATCAGCCGCAGCAGCAGCGAGCTGTCGGCTTCAGGCGGAGCGGAAGGTTTCTTGGACATGTTTATTAATTACAGCCCTTTGGTCGAACTTTTAAAAATTAGCCACAACACGGCACAAAAGTCACAGAAAGATTTATAACACAAAGTCGCGAAGTTTTAAATATTCACATTGATGCACAGGATGGACAGGATAATGAAAGGTAACTATTAATCCTGTATATCCGTAATTATCTCTTCCAACCTCTTCTTTGTGTCTTTGTGCCTTCGTGCGATAATGCTCGCATTTCCTTTTCGCCCATCTTTGCGGCTATTCCATTACCATCTGTGCTCTATGTGCCTTTTCGTGGCCAATCCAGCTACAAAAATATTAAAAGCATTACGCCCGAAAGCCACTGTCTATAATACAATACTTGAGAAGGCGCCGTAAAAAGCCGCGCTTTGTATTTTTATTGCGGCATGGCGGCGAACGTTCTGAACCGGTCCCGGCAGGCGCTTACAGCTGCGTCCGCGAAAAGACAAGTTCCCCAAAAAATCCTATAATATCGATGAAACGCGCCGATGTAGCTCAGCGGTAGAGCAACCGCCTTGTAAGCGGTAGGTCGCCGGTTCAATCCCGGCCATCGGCTGATTTTTATTTACAGGAATAATAATGAAACCTCATCTATTCGCCGCCGCCCTTCTGCTCGGGGCGTGCGTGCCGCGCGCTTCGGCCGAAATGGGCTCCAAATACAAGATCGACATGTACGGCTCTATAAAGACCGACTTTATCTACTCCGACCACGGCACGCTGACCAACGAATACCGCACCTACACTACGAGCGGCCGCGAGGACAGAGCCTTCAGGATTTCCTCCAGGGCCACGCGCTTCGGCTTCGATATCAGCGTCAGTTCCAACGTGGCCGGCAAGATAGAGGCGGACTTTTTGGGCCTTACTGACAGTCTGTCCGGCACGGCGGGCACGGTCTCGGACCTTCGCCTGAGGCACGCATACGCGACAGTGACCATCGGCAAAACGGAGTTCCTGGTCGGGCAAACCTATTACCCGATAACTGCCGATATCCCCGAAACCCTTAACGACTACTATCTGGGCAATTCCGGAGCGCTGTGGTCCAGGGCCCCGCAGCTGCGCGCGACGTACAAACCAGCGGAGAAGTTAAAACTTATAGCTGCCGTGACCCGGCCCACCGGCAAGCTCACTGACGCCGAGGGCACGCACTCGGCCCTGCCCGGTTTTCAGGGTAAGATAGAACAACAGCTCGGCAAAGCCAGAGTAAGCCTGGCGGGAGCAGTCGGCGCATGGAAAAACACTTCGTCGCAGACAGCCGACATTTCAGTGTTAGTGGCGGCTTTTAACGTGCCGTATTCTATCTTCACGGCATACGGCGAAGCCTGGAAGGGGCGCAATCTCACCGATTTCCTAGGCGGACTGGGCAACCTGAATTACGGAGCTAAAGCCGTGCCTTCCGAAGGCGGATATTTGGCCTTTAAAGTGAAACCTGAAGACGATCTATGGTTCACCGCCGCCTATGGCGTGGACAATCCTGATAATTCAAGAGTGCAAATAACAACCGTCAACTCTAAAACCCGGAATTCCACCGCTTTCGCCAATGTCGTGACGCGCCTTTATGATTGCGTGGAAGCCGGATTTGAAACGGCCGCGCTGGTCACGCAGTACAAAGGGGCGGCAGGCCTCTACGAACGTTCCTCCATGAACTATCAGCTGACGGTAAAGCTTCTCTTCTGAACCTGCGTCAGCCGCCTGACAGGCGGAGCGCGGCACGGCGCGCGCACTCTCCAAAAATCAGATAAAACTGATTTTTAGGGACCTTGGGAATGAATTTGCTATAATTTATCTTTAGGGCCCCTTCGTCTAGCGGTTAGGACGCTGCCCTCTCAAGGCAGAGATCACGGGTTCGAATCCCGTAGGGGCCGCCACAATTTAACCGTTAAAAAACCGGCGCCACTTTAGGTGGGCCGGCTTTTACATTTCATAGATAAACCACGCTCCCGCGGCCTATTGCGCCTTCAAACTTATTACCATGCTCTTGCCTTCGCGCTCGAGGTCGAACACCACTCCCTCGGACAGTTTCACCGCGCGGAAGACCTCGGACAAACCGGCCGCCGAGGTAATAGCGGCGTTGTTCACGGACCTTATCAGATCGCCGCCGTGAAGATACCCGGCCAGCTTGGAATCGGGGCTCAGGCGCTCCACCACGGCGCCGTCCTCCGCGAAACGCAGAGACAGCCCCTCCCAGAGGTAAGCGGGGCTCTTGCGCATGGCGCTCTTGCCCGCCGTATATCCCACGCCCGAGTCCCGGACCGGACGCTCGGCGAGGATTATATTCACTTTTTTCTCCGTCCCTTTGTTCACATAGACCAGTTCTATCTGCTCACCCGGGCGTTTGGTATAGGTTCTGTAAAAAAGATCGTCCTCCATCTCCACAGGCGCACCGTCGCATTCCGTGATGACGTCCCCTCTGATTATGCCGGCGTTATAGGCGGGAGAACCTTCCGCGACCGCGTTGACCAGCCCGCCCGAAGTCACTTTCAGTCCGAGCCTTACCGCGGTCGCCGTATCCAGCGCCGTGATGGAAACGCCCAGCCAGCCCCGCTTGATCTGCCGGCCGGCGATCATATCGGCGAGAGCCCGCTTCACTTCCGACGCGGGGATGGCGAACCCCAGGCCGGAAAAAGCGCCGGACGGGGAAAAAATAGCGGTGTTCACGCCTACGACCTTGCCGTCCAGATTAAGCAGCGGGCCTCCGGAATTGCCCTGGTTTATCGCGGCGTCGGTCTGAATAAGCTTCGCGTATTTCCTGCCTTCCACTTTCATCCCCGCGTTCAGCGCGGAAATTATGCCCGAGGTGACCGTCTGCTTGAAGCCGAACGGATAGCCGACGGCGATGGCGAAATCCCCCACTTTTACTTCACCCGAATAATCGAGTTCCAGGAACGGGAACTGGTCGGGAGATTTTATCTTCAGGACGGCCAGATCGAGCGCGGGATCGCCCCCGGCGACGGACGCCATGTAGGTTTTTTCCTTCCCGGCGGCGTCGAGCAGAGAAACGCGGATATTAGCGGCGCCCTCCACCACATGATAATTCGTCAGGACGCTGCCTTCGGAGTCTATTATGAAACCGGTCCCCACGCCATGGGTATCGTAATGATAAGTCCGTTCTCTGGGAACCATGTAGCCGAAGTAAAATTCCGGTTCTATAAAGGTCTCCTCCTCCTCACGCACGACCTTAAGGCTGACCACGGCCGGCTTAGCCTTGGCCGCCACGCTGTTAAAGACCCGCTGGACCTTATAAGCTTCATCGTCTGCGAGGGCGGCGGAGCCGGCAAAAAGCGCGAGGGAAATGAGAAGAATTTTTTTCATAAGAAGTTTCCTCAGTCGGCAGTTCCAAAATGATTCTGGCGGACTACGGCGGCCGCGGCCGGAACTGGGTCCCGGCAAGGGACGAGAATTCCCGTCCGGGCCCGCGGCTTTAAATATATAATTTGGCGAAGTTAACAGTCAACAAGCCGGCAACCGGTGGCTGGCCGCGGCGGACGGACGTTTGTGGGTCGCGCGTAGAAAGTGGTATTATTGTCTAAACTCTCTCCGGACTACAAGGAACATTTATGGAAATAGGCATCGTAGGGCTGCCCAACGTCGGCAAATCCACCCTTTTCAACGCGCTGACAAAGGCGGGCGCGGCTTCCTCCAATTACCCTTTTACGACCATCGATCCCAATGTGGGCGTGGTGCCGATACCCGATAAGCGGCTGGACGCGCTTTTTGAGATCTTCAAACCGCCCAAGAAAGTTCCTTCCTATATAAAGTTCGTGGACATCGCCGGCCTGGTAAAGGGCGCTTCCAAAGGCGAGGGTCTTGGAAACAAGTTCCTGGCCAATATCCGCGAGGTGGACGCCATCGTGCAGGTCGTGCGCGTGTTCGACGACCCCGACGTGGTACATGTGCTGGGCGAAGTGGACCCCATCCGCGATATTGAAGTGATCGAGACCGAGCTGATGCTGGCCGACCTCGAGGCCGTGGACAAGATGATAGAAAAGAACACCGGAGCCGTGCGCTCCGGAGCCAAGGAAGCCAAGGAGCGGCAGGAGAAGCTGGAAACTATAAAGAAACTGCTGACGGAAGGCAAACCGGCGAAAGAAGCCGGCTACACCGCGGAAGAAGTGCGCGACTTCAATCTGCTCACGGTGAAACCCGTTTTTTTCGTGGCCAATACCGCCGAGTCGCCGAACGCCGCCGTACAGACTAAACTCCGCGATTTCGTTGATTCGCGCGGCGCAATACTGGTAGAGATCTCGGCCAAGATAGAGTCCGAGATAATTGAGCTTCCCGACGACGAAAGGGCCATATTCCTTAAGGACCTGGGAGAGGAATATACGGGCCTAGAGAAGATGATCCTGGCCGGGCAGAAGCTGCTGGGGCTCATCTCTTTCTTCACCGCCGGCTCGGAGGACGAAGTGCGCGCCTGGAGCCTGCGGCGGGGCCTGAAAGCGCCCCAGGCGGCGGGACGCATCCACACCGATTTTGAAAAAGGCTTTATCCGCGCCGAGGTCTACTCCTTCGACGATATCGTCAAATACAGGGAAGAGAAGGTCCTGAAGGAAAAGGGCCTGATCCGCTCGGAAGGAAAAGAATACGTGATGAAGGACGGCGACGTCTGCTTCTTCAAATTCAACGTCTGACCAAAAAGCTCAAATTGATTTTTATTTCTGCCTGTATCCGCAAATTACAAAAATCGATATTGTATTTCCGAAGTTAACCACAAAGGTCACAAAGAAATAACAGAAAGAACACAAAGTTTTTCGGCATTAACTTCGTGAACTTTCTGTTTGATCAGCTTCGTGAACTTTGTATTTAAGTTTTAAATCTTTGTTTTATCCTGTGTATCCTGTCCATCCATGGTAATTGCCGCCGGTCATTCCGGCGGCTTTTATTTTATGCCGGCGGCGCTCAGGGCCGCGGTAATTTCCTTGTTGGCCATGAACCATTTCCAGACAGAGCCGCCGCGCAGGTTCTCCGCGCTGAGCAGAGTTATGCCCGCGTCTATCCCTATAACGTCGGCGTCTATCCATCCGGTCGAGGGGTTGAAAGCGTCGGCAAAGCCATAAAGGCCGTAGACCTTCCCGCCATAAGCCAGTTTCATCGCTTTAAGCGCGGGTAGCGATAGCTCCGGGGTGAACATCAGCGAACCGCCGGCGGCACAGGGAACCACGGTGCCGTCTATATCGGAGGCGGCGGGCGGGCCGCCCCAGGCCTTGTAGCCGGAGGCGCTGTCGGATGCCGTCACGCCCCACATATCGGGGCCGTAACCCGAGAATCTGGTTGAAAGGGCCTCGCACATCGCGCGGTTGGCGCCGGTGGCGATAACGGAATTGTCGAACCAGTCCGTCCCCCCGTCCTTTTTTCCGCGGAAATCGACCCAGGCATGACTGTACTGATGTATGAAAAGCGGCGGGGCGCCGCCGATGAACGAAGTTTCGCCGTAATGCACTACCGGGCGTTTCCATGCGCGCCAGGAAGAAGCCGGCAGCGGCGAGGACGGGGACCCCAGCCCCAGCACGTAAAGAAGCATCAGTTCCGAGTGAGTATCCCAGCGGTAAGCGATGAAGCCGTTCTCCGGGGTCCAGCCGTGCGAAAGCAGCTCTTTATCGCCGTTCAGCATCCACTTAAAATCCAGGCCGCGGTATATTTTATCGGCAAGTTCACCTATGGCGGGATCGTCGGAAAAGCATTGTTTGGCGGTTAGCGCCCCGGCCAGCAGCAGCGCCGTGTCGATGGAGGAGATCTCGCTGTTCCAGATCCTCTCGCCGGTGCGAGAATCCATCCAATGGTAGAACCAGCCATGTTCGCGCGCGGCTTTTTCGGCGAAGAACCCGAGCGTCGTACGGACCCTGGACGCGGCCTCTTCCCTCGAGATCCAGCCGCGCCCGGCGCCGACGCACAAGGCTGTCAGGCCGAAACCGGTCGAGGCGGAGCTGGCCGCGTAGCGGTGTCCTTCGTCCATCAGCGAGCCGTCGGCGCGGACCCTGTCCAGGACCAGCCCCGTTCCGGGATCCGCGTTATCGGCGAAGTATCTGAAGGACCGCCGCGACAGGTCCTCAAGGAACGCGTCGTCGCCCGATTCAGCGGCGGCTTCAGCTTGCGGGCGGGGAAGGGACTCGGGCGCGCGGCCCGCGCCCGCGGCCATAAGCAGCAGCGGGGCGGCAAAAAGAAAGAACGGTATCTTTTTCATCATGGGATCACCTCGAACTGCGCCTCGAGCCCGCCGGCGGAGGAGCCGGAAGCGTAAACTTTAAAGAGCCCCGGCTCCACGGCGAAACCGTCCGCGTAGTAATAGCCCAATTCCGCCGGGCCCAGTTCGAACTCCAGCGTCCTCTTTTCTCCCGGGTCGAGCGTCACGCGCTGAAAGCCCTTCAATTCGCGCACCGGCCTCGTCTCGGAACCGGACATATCGCGGATATAGAGCTGCACGACCTCGTCGCCGGACCTTGCGGAGAGGTTGGTTACGTGCACCGTCACGTTCACGCTCCCGTCCCTCATTACCTGAGCGGGCGCCGAAAGTCCGGAATACGAGAACGAACTGTAGCTCAGCCCGTAGCCGAAAGGATAGAGCGGCTCGACCGATGAATCCGCATACTTCGAGGTGTATTTATCCGAAGCGCTCGGGGGCCGGCCGGTATTGCGATGGGCGTAATAAATGGGCACCTGGCCTAGCGTGCGCGGGAACGTGACGGGCAGCTTCCCGCCGGGGTTCGACCTGCCGAAAAGAGTTTTGGCCACCGCCAGCCCGCCTTCCGTGCCGGGATACCAGGCTTCCAATATGGCTGGGAGATTGGCGTCCAGCCAGGTCAGTTCCAGCGGCCTGCCGTTGAAGAGCACCGCCACCACCGGCCTGCCGGTCTTTTTAAGGCGTTCCAGCAATTCCAGCTGCCGGCCCGGAATAGTGAGGAAAGCGCGCGACGAGGCTTCGCCGGTCATCGAGGCGGATTCGCCCACCGCGGCGATTATGACGTCGGCGCCGGACGCGGCGGCGACGGCCTTATCCATGTCCTCGTCGGTCCCGGCCGAAGGAGTGCAGCCGGTGGAATAAATGATTTCGGCCCCCGGAAGGACCAGCTGTTTGATCCCTTCGAGCAGCGTGATCGCGTCGGAGGCTTTGCCGTCGGCCGACCAGGAACCCATCATATCCGTTTTACTGTCAGCCAGAGCGCCGACCACGACTATCTTCCTTAACCCGGGGCTGAGGGGCAGAAGCCCGCCCTCGTTCTTAAGCAGGACCATCGACTGGAGCGCGGATTCCAGGGCCAGGTCCAGGTTCTTCTGCGTCAGCAGGTTCACGGTTTCCAGGGCCGGGTCGATATAAGGTTTTTCGAATATTCCCGAGCGGAATTTGGTTTCAAGGACCCGCCGCACCGAAGCGTTCAGGGTCTCCATAGGGAGCCTGTCGGCGGCGACCGCGTCCGGGCCTTTGTCACGGTAGAGAGTGCTCACCATCTCCATGTCCACCCCGGCGGAGAGCGCCCTTATCGCGGCGTCCTCCTCGTCGGCGGCAAAACCGTGTGCGATCAGCTCTTTGACGGAGGTGTAATCGCTGACCACAAAGCCTTTGAAACCCCATTCCCCGCGCAGGACTCCCGAGATATTGGCCTTATTCGCCGTCGAGGGGACGCCGTTCAGGTCGTTGAACGCGCTCATAAAAGTGGCCGCGCCGGCGTCCAGCGCCGCCTTGAAGGGCGGGAAATACACGTTGCGCAGCGAGGTTTGAGAAATATCGGTATAGTTGTAATCCCTGCCCGCCTCGGCGGCGCCGTAACCGACCCAGTGCTTGGCGCAGGCCATGATCTTGCCGGGGGCGGAGAAGTCGGACCCCTGGAAGCCGCGAACCCTGGCCTCGGCGAGCTTCGCGCCCAGGTAAGGGTCTTCGCCCGAACCTTCAACGATGCGGCCCCAGCGCGGGTCCCTGGCGATATCAACCATCGGGGCAAAAGTCCATTTGAGCCCGACCGAGTAGGCTTCCTCGGCCGCGGCGGCGGCGGCCTTCTCGGCCAGCTCGGGCTCCCACTGCGCGCTTTCGCCAAGAGGCACCGGGAAAATGGTGCGGTAGCCGTGTATCACGTCGAAAGCGAAAAGTATAGGGACGCCTAGGCGGGAATGCTCCACGGCCTCTTTTTGCAGCGCATTAGCGTTGGCCGCGAATCTGACGTTAAGAGTGGACCCGAGCCGCCCCGCGCGGGCCAGCGCGGCGAGCTCTTTGCCGTAGCCGCCGGTGTCCCACGAGCCGTCAAGCTGCTGGAGCTGGCCGAGCTTTTCTTCGACCGTCATCCTGCCCAGCAGGTCGGCCGCCCGCTCTTCGGGCGAGGCCTTGGGATCCTTATAAAGCGGGACCTGGGCCGCGGCGCGCGGGCAGGAACAGTAAAAAAGAATAGCGGCGAGAGCGGCAGTTTTCAAATCTATCATGAAGCCTCCGTTCATTTATAATACCAAAAAAAACGTGATGTTATTGCGCGGCCCCGTTCCATACCGCTATTTTTTGTATTATAATCTCAGGCACACGGATCCGGCCCTTCGGCCGGGGGCTCCCCGCCGGAAGGCAAAACATCTTCTTACAGGATACAGGGGCATATATGGACAACCTTCGTGAAATCGTAAAATATCTGGCAAAGAAAAAGGTCCGTTTCGCGGACGCGCGCGAACATCTTTTCCGCGAGCGGGAGATCAACACGGAAGACGCCCGCGTCGAGCAGATCACCGAACAGAACATTTCCGGCGTCGGCATAAAGGTCCTGTACGAGAACGGCTGGGGCTACGCTTCAACCAGCGGGACGGAGCCGGCCTCCCTCAGGAAAGCCGCCGACAGGGCGCTGGCGCTCGCCAGGAATGCGGACAGGTCCGCGACGGGCACGGTCGAGCTGGCGGAAGAGCCCAGGCATACCGCTAAATTCGCGACAAAGATAAAGGAAGACCCGTTCGAAGTGGACATAAGCGACGCCGTCGGCGTGCTTCTGCGGGCCGGCGAAACCATTCTGAAAGGGAAGGACGTTATCAAAGCTAATTCCCGCCTCGTTTTCAGGAACATGAAGAAGAAATACGCCAACACGGAAGGCTCCGTGATCGAGACCGATGTCTTCACGGTGCTGCCGGAGATAGAAGCCACAGCCAGGGCGAACGGCGAGGTGAAATCGCGGCATTACTGGCCGGCACCCATGAACGCCGGTTATGAATATTTCCGCGGCCTGGACTTCATGACCAACGCCGAAAGGATAGCCGCCGAGTCCCGCGAGCACTGTTTCGCCAGACCCTGCAAGACCGGCCCGACCGCGCTCATACTCGATCCCGAGCACCTCTCGCTTACCATGCACGAGTCGGTGGGACATCCGACGGAGCTGGACCGCGTGCTCGGCTACGAAGAATCCTGCGCCGGCAGGAGCTTCGCCACCATGGACAAGCTCAATAATTTCAAATACGGTTCCGGCCTCGTGAACTTTATCGCCGACAATACCCTCGAAGGCGGGCTCGCGACCTGCGGTTACGACGACGAGGGCGTGGAATGCCAGAAATGGCACATGATAAAGGACGGGATACTTACCGGCTACGGCGTGAACCGGGAACTCGCCTACAAAATGAAAATGAAGCGCGCGAACGGCACCACGAGAGCCACCAAATACTGCGACGTGCCCATCACCAGGATACCCAACCTCTATCTGGCGCCCGGCAAGAAGTCACTCTCCGTCGAACAACTGATCGCGGATACGGAGGACGGGATCTATATCGAGGGTATGGGCTCTTTCAGCATCGACCAGATGCGGCTAAACATGCAGTTCGGCGGGGACGCTTTCTGGGAGATAAAAAAGGGCAAGCGCACCGGCATGCTGAAGAACGTAGTTTACAACGCCATCTCCTACGAATTCTGGCGCAGTTGCGACGCCATAGCCGATGAAAGATATTTTAAGCGGTCCGGCTTTATAACCTGCGGGAAAGGCGATCCCATGCAGCTTGCCCAGATGACCCACGGGGCCAGCCCGGCCAGGTTCAGGAATATCATGGTCAGGAGGGCGAAATAATGAACAAGACGAATTCGATCATAGAAAAAGTTCTGAAAACGCCGGTGACGGACCATGTCGTCGTCTGCTACGGGAAGAACGAGACGCATAACATACGGTTCTCCAATAATTCCGTGAACAGGGAGAATCTGTTCAAGCTGGAGGAAGAGGTCAAGGTCGAAGTCGGCTATGACGGCAGGACCGGGTCCTACAGGACCAACGACCTTTCGGAGGACGGCGTAAAGCACGCGATAAAAAAAGCGTACGAAGCGGCTAAGCTGCTGCCGAAAGACCCGGAATACATGCCCCCCGTGACCAAAGCTGAGGCGGCGAAGATAAAGAGCTTCGAGCCCGTCATCGGAAAGCTCTCCGACGCCGGAAAATACGCCATCCTGCGCGACGCGTTCGGGGAGCTTAAGAAAGCCGGCCTGAACTCCGCCGGCAGCCTTTCCACCAACCCTTATACGACCGCCGTCTATAACAACAAAGGCGTGCGGGTCTCGCACAGCAACTGCTTTTCGGCGCTCACCCTCACGGCCATGACGGAAAATTCCTCGTTCAGGGATTCATACATCTCAAAGGACTTTTCCGGCTATGACGGAGAAGCGTTCATTTCCGGTATTATCGGGAACGCGCGGCTCTCGAAGAACCCCGCCTCCCTGGAGGCCGGCAAATACACGGTCGTACTCGGGCCTTCTGCCGTAGAGGAGCTTCTGATGATGTTCCTCTGGTACAATATGGACGCGAAAGCGATAGACGAGGGCCGGTCCGCCTTCTCCAAGAGGCCCGGAGAGCGCATCGCGAACGAAGCGATACATATTTATTCCAAGCCGGACCATAAAAAAGCCGGCTTGTGGCCGTTCGCTCCGGACGACGCCATGCCGTACATCGGCTTCGACATGATAAAGAACGGCAGGCTCGCGCGCCCCTGGCATTCGAGGTTCTACGCGCAAAAGAAGGGCGTTAAGGCGACGGGAAGGGCACCGGCGAACGTTATTTTCAAAGGAACGGACAAATCCATCGGCAAGCTTATCTCGAACGTGGAGAACGGACTTTACGTCAACAGCTTCTGGTATATCCGGCTGGTGGACCTTATGGACGGCATCTTCACCGGCATGACGAGGGACGGCGTTTTCCGGATAAAGGACGGCAAGATAACCGGAAGCGTCAATAATTTCCGCTTCAACCAGAGCGTTTTCGACATGCTGAAAAACACCGCCGCGATCGGGAAGGAAAAGGCTATGTTCTACACCTCTATCCCCCCGATAACGGTCAAAAATTTCAACTTCGTCAGCAAAACGGAGTTTTAATTCCGTCTTTCCGGCGGCCCGCCCCACCCTGAAACTGGAGGGCCTGCCCTTCGCAGCGGCGGAGAAGGAGGGAAGCAGGAATCCAGGCCCCATCAGGATCTGGACGCCGGCTTTCGCCGGTGTGACGAACCAACTGAAGTTTTCGGGTCAGTAGTTCAGAGTATAATTGACCACATCAGGCCGGTTAATTTATAATTAATCATGTTCCCGTTCGATTTTAAACTTGCCGAGACCGGCCTTGAGGTAAAACTGGGCGCGCTGACCGTGCGCAGGATAAGCTACAGCGACATGGAAGGAGTCGAGCCCGGCAGCGCGCTCTGGAACGAGCACTGGAACAATTTCCGACCCTGGCAGTTCATAACTATACGCAGGAGATCGGGGTTGATGCGAAATTTCGTGATAAACCCGCCGGAACGCGACCGGTTCATAGCCGAGTTGCGGCTTAAGATCGGGCACTGGCAGCAGGGCCGGCAATAACCGTATAAAAGCTGAAAGCTGGAGATTTATCCGGGAAGACTCGCTTAAACTTTTCCGCAGCTGGATTTTAGATCTTATCAGCGCCATAGAAGGAGCACTTAAGAACATGTCTACTAATGACGAACGGAGCAGGCCGGCGGTGCCCAGACCGTTGTCGACCGCCGGTGTGGTGACCTGCGATCTGCTGGGGTTCGTTCTGCGCCGCGCGCGCGATCTGCTGCTGGTCCTGATCCTGCTCGTCTTCGCCGCCTCCGCGCTCTCGGACTTTAAGGACATCGCTAAATTCCCCCTGCTTCAGGCCACGGTACGCCGCGAACATGTTATAGAAACGTCCCTGCTGGCGGCTATCCGCAACCACCTTCCTACCGACTACCATGGAAAGGATATCTCGCGCTGGATGCTTTTCGGAGTGATGTTCTTTTTTTTCTTCGCTTTCGGGACGATAGGATCAGTTCTTTCAAGCTGGTCCGCCCGATTCCGCCGCCTGCGCGCGGCAACCGCGGCGCCTTTGGGGCCGGCGAGGCCGGCCGCGCCAGCCGTACGGGCGGAGCCGGCCAAGCCTTCCTCTCCGCCTCCTCTTAAAAAAGCCGCGTCCGCGGGCAAAATGTCGCGCAAAGAGCTGCTTGAGGTCTACGCGGAGGCTAAAAAATCCCTGGAGTCCCATAGGACCAACCTGGCTTTTCTTTCCATAGACGTAGTAGATTCGACCGGGATGAAGATCGGAGAGGACGCGGGAATAGCCGAAAGGGATTTCCGACAGTACAAAGTTTTCTCCGCCGAGATTCTTAAACAAAACAACGCGCTCAAATCCACCTGGACTCCGGACGGCGTCATGGTCTGTTTTAAAACCGTGGCCGACGCCGTGCACGCCGGACAGCAGATAATCGCCGGGCTTGCCAAATTCAACAGGGAAACGAAGCTCATCAAGCGGGATTTCGCCATCCGCGCGGGGGTAAATTCAGGAGATGTCTTCAGCGACGACTCCATTCCGATGGAGGAAATGACCGACAGGGTCATCGACATCGCCGGGCACATGCAGAAGCACGGCTGCGTCAACGGCATCGCCATCTCCAAGCACTCCATAGAGCCTCTGCTCGGTAAGTTCCAGTTCACTGACGCGGGGCGCGTGGTGGACGGCTGCCCGGTCTACGAATGGAAACCTCAGCCAGTCCCCGCGCTTCCCAAAAGCAAACCGGCCTGACGGAGTTCCTTCAGCCGGAAGGCCGCCATTTCCCGCACCCCCAGATCTTACCCGCCGCTACGCGCAGCTATTCATACGCTCTGCTCGCACCGACCAGTCGCGGAAGTCGGAGAATAATTATGGGGCGAAGGGCCTTTTACAGCCCTTCGCCCCACAATGAATTATAAGGAACCTATACCGCCGCTCAGGCGTCCTTGCCGGGCTTTTCGGGCCGGGCGTCGGGGTCCTTTATCAGCTTCAGGCCGCCCGTCATCAGGCTGGCGATGAAGGCCGAGAGCATATTGTTGCCGCCGTTGTCGGTGCCGCCCTGCACCAGCACGTCGGGCGTTATCTTCACTTTTCCGCCGGCGACCTGCTTCATTATCTCTATGATTGACAGCGGGGCCTGGCCCAGCGCCTGCGCCTGTTTGTTATAGGCTTCCGCCGTAGCCTGGCCTATGGCGCGGATCTTTTCGCCCTCGGCGCGGCCTACGGCTTCGATGCCGGCGGCTATACCTTCCTGCTGAAGGCGTGTGCTCTGCCCCTGGCCCTCGGCGAGAGTGATGGACTGCTGCTTCTGCTGGGTGGCGATCTCCACGTCGATCTCGGCCTTCACCAGGCTGGGCTGCAGGTCGGCCTGGGCCTTGGTCTTTTCCATCTCTTTCCTGCGGCCTTCGGCTTCCTGCTGAGCGTCGAACATGGATTTCTGCTGGGTGGCCACCACTTTGTTGGTCAGCGTCTGCATCAGGCGTTCCGGCAGCTTGATCTGGCAGATAAGGACGCTCACGCATTCCACGTAATATTTTTCAAGCTCCTCAATGATATGCTGCTCCGCCTTGCGCTGCTGCTCGTGGCGGTCCTGCATGAACATCATCGCCTCGGAAGAGGAGGCCTGGTTCCTGAACGAGCTGTCGACCAGCGGATGGATGACGGCCTCGACGAGGTTCTGGATGGTGCCTATCCGGGCCACCATGTGCGGCGCCTGCTGGGGCTGGACCCGCAGGATGACCTTTACTTCCACGGTCATCTCGAAGCCGTCCTTCGAGACGATGGCCAGCGGGTCGAAGATCACGGGCGCTTTCGTGTCCGACTTCTGCTCCGCCCAGTCTATCGTGATGTTGGTAGTGGGGATAATATGCGGGGTGAAGGCCAGCTTGTTCAGATAATAGGTGCCGGGGCCGAGCACCTCGCGCTGTATGCCGCGGTAGCCGGGCTCAACCACATAGCGCTCCACGCCGACCTTTATCGGGTCGGTGCCGGGCTGGGGCTTCGGCATGACCGAGACCGGATCCTTACCTACGTTCGAGACTATTACCGCGACCTCGCCGCGCTGCACCAGCAGCACGTCGTCCAGGGTCGCGTCGAACATCAGCGTGTTGATATAGAAAGTGCCGGGTTTCAGGAAATCGAACTGCGGGCCGCGCTGGCCGCCGTTCGCGAGGAAGGCCGCCGAGTCCTGGAATTCGCCGGTGTTGGCAACGCTTCTGGCCACGTATTCGCCCAGCGGCAGCTGCTCGCCGTCGCGGGCGGTGACCAACCCCACTTTTTTGGTGGGGATCATCGTGGCGTCCTTGATCACGACGTTGAACAGCTTCGAATTTATCCGGTAGGAGCCCGGCAAAAGGATGTCTATCTGAGGGCCCTTCTGCCCGCCGTTCTCAAGGAAAGCCTGGCCGTTCTGAAAATTATTATGCCCGTCTATTTTCTTACCCAGCAGCCGCCCGGGGGCTATGGGCTGGCCGTCGGTAGCCACGACCACGCCGATCTGGTTGTTCGGGATCCGGATTATCGGGGCTTTTTCAACTTTAAAAAGATACGGATTGACCCTGTAAAGTCCGGGCGGAAGGATCTGGACCTGCGGGCCTTTGTTCCCGCCGTTGCGCAAAAAGAGCTCGCCTTCCTGGAAAAGATCGTGTCCCGCCACGACGCTGGCGAAGATCTTTCCCGGAGCCACCGGCTGGCCGTCGATGGATTCCACCAGTCCCACTTCGTTCTCGCCGATAGCCATCATGGGATATTTTTCGATGCGGTAAAGGAACGGGAGCAGTACGTGCAGGCCCGGCGGCAGGATCCTGGCCTGGATGCCGACTTCGTCGGGCATGGCTACCACGCGGCCGAGCGGCATGGGCTTACCCAGCCAGCGCCGCTCCAGAACGGCCATCTGCGCCCCGCCTACCACTACGAAGGCGCTGAAAAGAATAAAAAGGCCGAACAGTACAAGAACCGCGGCCAGTATGGGCATGAAGCCGGCCGCGGACAGCGCGTCCAGCAGCGTAGAACCGTTGACAGGCATTATGGGAACCTCCGTTATTCTGCGAATACAGCTGAGTTTATTCTAGCTTATTTTCGCGGCCGCGGAACTTTGTCAAACAATTATCCTGAAAGTTTCAGTTGAAGTCGTAAGATCTTCGGGTTGAGCCGGATCTTTTATTCCGTCTTTCCGGCGAAAGCCGGAATCCAGACCCCGTCGGAATCTGGACACCGGCTTCCCCCCCAATTTCACGGTGGGGCAGGTCGCCGATGTGACGAACCGACTGAAGTTTCCAGGTTGTGTGCTGGGCATATAAAAGCAAAAGAGCGGGAGAAGACATCTCCCGCTCCGACGGCCCCGTTTAACGGAGCGTTTACAATTATTTTTTTGTCTGCCTTAGATGCCGAAACCCAGGCCGAGCAGGAACCTGACGCCCTGCGCGAGGACGTAGTCGCTCTCGCCGCTTATCCCGCCGCGGTTGAACATGACATCGTTAAGCTCATAGCGCATTTCCGCGACAAGCTGCGTCTTCGGGTCCAGTTTTATGCGAATCCCGACCGGTATCCTGAACATGAAGCCGACACCAAAATCATCAACAGGTTTGGAGAAGACCGAGGAATTCGTGGACCCGTACTCGAACGGAAGCTGAACCCTGTTGAGGGAAAGACCCAGGCCTATCCCGAAGTAAGGATCGACTGTTTTTCCCAAATGCCTGATAAGCAAATCTCCGCTCATGCCGAAAGAGGTCATGGTAAGATAATTGTCGCTGGCAGGCAATGACAAGCTGTGGGACTGTCCGCCGTACACGACAGTGGCGATCTGAGGCTGAACGATATTCTGCGTTACTGAAAACTCAAAATCTCCGCCTACGGAGCCCGCGCCGAAACCGCCGACTCTGAATCCCAAAGGACCAAGCCCGGTACCAACCATATTCTGATACTGTATCTCAGAATACGACGAATGAGAGTTACGGCTCCAGACACCGTTAGGATTGTCATAAGTGATGGTTATAGCTTTTGAACCGCCGCCGCCCAGAATATCGAAAAAGCCGTACTGCCCGGGGCTGCGCGCGGCGGGCGCGCGATAGGCGACCTTCTGCTGCACCGGCTCCTGATATGCCGGCTCTTCATAAGTCTGCTGCTGTGTCGCGGGCTGGGCCTGGGGTGCGGCGGAGACGTCGCCTATCCAGTTCTTATCCAGCGTCACCTGCGAAGCGCCTATGGCCTGCGCGGTTTCCGTCTTTATCAGCCGGGCGTTGACCTCTATCTGGCCGCCGGAGGTCTCGACCAGCGTGCCGGTGACGATGGCCTCGACGCCGAGGACTTTACCCAGCTGCTGGGCGCTGCTGGCGTCTATCATGCCCGAGGACTGGAGCTTAAGCTCGTTCATGACCTTGTCAAGCACGCTGCGCTCGATAATCTCGAACTTGTGCATATTGATCATTTTTATAGTGAGGCGCTCCGAGATGACCGAGCCATCCTTGGTGGCGCCGGCCCGGCCGTCCGCGTAGGAGAAAGGGATTATGGCTATTTTTTTGCCCTGGATAGAGGAGCCTGCCTCGCTTATCTCGCTTGCCAGTTGCTGATAACCGTCCTCCGCATAAGCCCCGGCCGTAAAAACGAACAGGAGCAGCGCGCCGGCGAACGTTCTTTTAATAATATTTTCCATTGTTTTTCCCTTCCTCAATACTTTCAAGGCCTTTTCAAGCTGCAGCAACACGGATCTCATCCATGCACGCAGGCGTTATTCATGGCACCCGGCCGGCGGAGCAATGCCCGTAAACAGCGCCGGCCGCGCTTTGGTTATGCTAAGCGCCGCCGAGATACGGTCTGGCTCTTATGAGGATTATACCATATTCCGACTTGTACGCGGGGCGGGCGGCCGGTCTCCAGTCCCGATTAAAATCACAAGCGGGTCCAAAAAATATAAAATCTATGTTATGGGCGCTTTAGATATACAACTGAACCCGGACATACTGCCTAAATTAGGCCTTAACCCCAAGCAGCTTGAGGCCGTGCAGTATTTCGCCGGCCCGGTGCTGATACTTGCGGGAGCGGGCACGGGCAAGACCAAGACGCTCACTTCCAAGATCGCGCTTTTAATCTCCTCCGGAGTTTCGCCCGCTCGCATTTTGGCCATCACTTTCACCAACAAGGCCGCCCAGGAGATGCAGCACCGCATCGCCAGAATAGTCCCATACTCCGGGGGGATGTGGATACACACGTTCCATTCCTTCGGCGCCCGCCTGCTGCGCGCCCACGGCCGCCTGATAAACATCAAGCCCGACTTCGTCATCTACGACGAGGACGACCAGAAAAAGCTGATACAGCTCTCTCTGGAGGAACTGGGCCTCGAGAGCGAGAAGAACAAAGCTTCGCTCTACGTCTCCATAATCTCCCGGGCCAAGGACGACCTGCTGGACGCCCAGTCCTACATGATAAACGCGGAAGCCTCCGGCGACCCCAACCGGATAAAGGCCGCCCAGATCTACCTCCGCTATCAGAAAAAGATAAACGAGGCGGGGGCGCTCGACTTCGGCGACCTAATTATACGGACCGCCGAACTTCTAAAGGCGAGCGATGAGATCCGCGAATACTTCCAGGAGTACTTCCAGTACATCCTGGTGGACGAGTACCAGGACACCAATCACGCGCAGTACGTGCTGGTAAAAACTCTTTCCGCCAAACAACGAAACCTCTGCGTCGTAGGAGATCCGGACCAATGCCTGCCGCCGGGTTCAAAGGTCAATACGCCAACCGGCATAAAACGGATAGAAGAGATTAAGGACGGCGACGAGGTCATCAGCGCTTCCGGCTGGGAAAAGACCTCCGCCTCAAAAATCGATAAGGTCATCAAACGTCCCTTTAAAGGGGCATTGCTTGAGATCAAAACCAAAAGCGGAAAGACCCTGAACTGCACGCCGAACCATATATGTTTCGCCAGACTTGACCCGGCGCCCGGCGCGCATTATGTCTACTTGATGAAGAGACATGACAGGGGCTTCCGGATAGGCGTGACCTCGGGAGTACGCTCTTCAAAAGATAATACGCTTTTAAACGGCCTGATGGTGCGCACCAACCAGGAAGTCGCGGACGCGATGTGGATATTAAAAACCTGCGCGACCACGGGGGAAGCGCATTATTATGAGCAGCTCCTGTCGGTTTCGTACGGCCTGCCGACTATGGTTTTTCATGTAAGGGGCCGCCGCATGGCCATGGGGCAGGATCTGATCGACCGCCTTTTCAGGGAACTGGACACCGAAAAAGCCGCGGAAAAATTAATGGAGGATTTCGGGCTTAACCCGGACTTCCCCCATCACAGGCCGTACGCCGTTACCCGCGGCGCCTTTAACAGGAAATATGTCTGGTTCACCGTATTCGGCGATTGCAGGGAAAAACTCTCGGACAAGACCCATTATCACAGAATACAGCTTGTGACTTCGGGCGCGGCCCTAAAGGATAAAGCCGCGAAGAAATTTAATGTCCGGCCCGACAAAAAAAACACCTGGCGCATAGAAACCTCAAGAAAAGAGTACGATGAAGCCGTAAAACTGGCAAATGATATTTCAAATCTGGACAACCTGGACGTGGTCTCCAGGGCGAAGCTGACCGCGGGAAAACCGTTCCACTTTATGCCCGCCTCGCACCTGCACCCAGGAATGAAGATCCCCGTGCTGGAAAACGGAAAGATAGTCGAGGATACGGTCGTAAAAGTCGTGAGCCGCCCCTATAGCGGACCTGTCTTTGATATTTCCGTCCCCCGCAACCGGAATTTTTCCGCCGGCGGCGTAATTGTGCACAACTCGGTGTATGGCTGGCGCGGCGCGGACATCCGGAACATCCTCGAGTTCGAGAAGGATTTCACCGACGCGAAGACCATCGTGCTGGAACAGAATTACCGCTCCACTTCCCGGATCCTGCACGCTTCGAACGAGGTGATAAAACACAACAAGGGCCGCAAGCCCAAAAACCTCTGGACCGAGAAGCCGGAAGGCGAGCTGGTGGAAGTGCTGGATTACGCCAACGAGATGGAAGAGGCCAAGGGCATCATGGAAAAGGTGAAGTTCCTTACGGCCAGGGCGGGCTATGGCTACAACGATATCGCCGTCTTCTACCGCACCAACGCACAGAGCCGCTCTTTTGAAGAGATGTTCCGCAGGGGCCGCATCCCTTTCCGCCTCATAGGCTCGGTCCGCTTCTACGACCGCAAAGAGATCAAGGACACGATAGCCTACCTGAAGATCCTGGTCAACCCGGCCGACACCGTGAGCCTGCTGCGCGTGATAAACACTCCGCCCCGCGGCATCGGCAAGACCGCGCTAGAGAAGCTCATGCTCTACGCGCGCGCAAAAGACATGCCGATCTACGACGCCATGCTGACCGAGGACCAGGTCCCGGACCTGACGCCGGCGGCGCGGCGCGGCATGAGGGAGTTCATCGCCATGCTCGACGACGTAAAGTCGGACCTCTTCACCAATACGCCGACTTTGATGCTGGAAAAAGTGCTGAGCAAATCAGGCTACTGGCAGTCCATAGAGGAAGAATCACAAAAAGACCCGCAGGGCACCATCGACCGCCTCGGCAACCTGCAGGAACTGGTCAACGCGATAAAAGAATTCGAAGATAAAGTGAAAAAAGAGGGCGGCGCGCCAACCCTGCACAAATACCTGGAAGAAGTGATGTTGGCCTCGCAGGTGGACAGCCTTAACACCGACACTCACGCCGTGACCCTGATGACCGTGCACCTGGCCAAAGGCCTGGAATTCCCCGCCGCTTTTCTCACAGGCCTTGAAGAGGGGCTTTTTCCCATAAACGCCGCCAATTCCTCCGAGGAACACCTGGAGGAGGAGCGGCGGCTGGCCTATGTCGGCATGACACGGGCCAAAGACAAGCTTTTTCTGACCTGGGCGGGCACCAGGAAGATCTTCGGCACGACCTACCCGAACATGGCTTCCAGATTCATTTTCGAGAGCAAGACAGTTAAAGAAACGGCGCAAAGGCCGGGCGAAGAGGATGTGCAGGTCATCTCCTCCTATCCGCCGCCGTCCTCTATCCCCAGGGTGGGAAAAGGCCGCAAGGTGTCGCACCCCGTATACGGGCTCGGGCGGGTGGTGGACCAGATAGGGACCGGCGAGTTCGCCAAAGTGACCGTGGTCTTCGACAGCGGCGTCAGGCAGACCTTCATGCTCAAATACGCGCCCCTGCAGCCCATCTGAAGGGCAGTGGACAGTGTACAGTGGTTAGTGGGCAGTTGGTTAGAAACGGACCAGCAGGGAGTAGCGGAAGGTGTTTCCCAAGTCCCCGAACGGGACCCAGGCAAAATCAAATGCCAGGCCGGGGAACGCAAGCCCCGCGCCCAGCGTGAAACCGTTCGCCCCGGCTATGTCCTTGTTGTGGTTGCTGTAGCCCGCCCGGACCACCCCGTCCAGTTTCCCGGAAAGTTTGCTTTGATATTCCCCTCCAGCGGCGAAGATCATGTCCGTGTCGCGATAGCGGATAAGATCCAGGGCCAGCAGCAGGCCGTGGAGCGGCTGCGCCGAGCCTCCCAGAACGATCGCGGAAGGTATAGGGTCTTTTCCCGTTCCGAGTTTCAGACCGGGCCCCAGATTGCGCGTCACCAGCGCGACGTCAGCCGGGAAACCGACGCCTATATCAGGCCGGTACCTGATCCCGATATCAGCCGCAAAAGTATGGCCCGAAACATCGTCTATGCTTACCCTCACCGCTTTTCCAGTCACCCCTAAGCTTAACCTGTCCGTAATGCGGCCCGCGTATGAAAGGCCGTAGGCGAAGTTAGAGGCCTCGAAATACCCCGCGGGCAGATCGGTGTCTTCCGTGCGCCGCTCCATGTCGCTTACACCCAGATTGGTTATGGACAGGCCCAAAACGCGGCTCGAGCCTTCGCCTACGGGCAGGGCCAGCGCGCCGTACTGGTACCTGACGCCCTGGAGATACTGCGCGAGCATAGCGCCCATCATAGGTCTATCAATAAGCGCGAGCCCTGCGGGGTTATAGTAGGCGGCATAAACGTCATCAGCGGCGGCCGACTGGGCCTCGGCCATGGCGGCGGCCCGTGCCCCGGCCCCTATCTTCAGGAACTGGGCCGCGCTTGTTCCCGCGTTCGAGTTCGCGCAGCTCCCCGGCACGGCAAAAAACATGACAATAAGGAGCCCCAACGTCAGATACGCTGAATTTCCGGCGCGTTTCCCGCTTATCGCTAAGTAGTTGCTCTTCATAGCTTTCATCTCTACTTGTATTTCGGGTCCTTGATCACGGCCATTTTCCAGAATTTCTTTTTTCCGCCTATCTGCATTTCGCCGAAATAAACGTCGCTCGCGACTTCCCGGCCGGCGCCGTTCCTGCCGTCCCATTCGAAGTAGAAATATGTTCCGGCTCCGGCCGCTCCCGCGGAACCGTCAAGATACCCGCAGTCGTATTCTCTAACCAGTTCGCCCGCCAGATTATAGATCCGGATCTTACCTGCGCCGGAAACATCTCTCGGCACCCCGACGCGGATTATCGTCCCCCGCGTGGTAACCTGCACCGTTCCCGACGCGTAGCTGCCGCCGCCGGCGTTGAGGTTCAACGCCTTGGTCTTCAGTTCCAGGTTGAAGGGGTTCGGGAAATTAAAGACTTCCAGCTCCGCGCCCGCGAACGAGCTCGTGGAGGTGTAGAGCGGGGTGGACGCCAGGACGACGAAAACCGAGAAATGATCTATAAGCACGGAGACCGTATTGTTGTCCGTATCTATCTGCCGGCCGTCGTCCTCGATCTCGAAGCGCTGGGTCGCGTTATTGAAGTACCAGATATTGAGGGTCGTAGGTGACGCGGAAGACTGCGACACGTCGTAGGAGAGCGTCAGCCTCGCCTTATTCTTAAGTTCGTGCTTGATCCCGGCGGGAAGGAATATATCGTAGAAGGCGCTGAAAGGCGTGGCCACCGACCGTGTGACGTTGCTCTGCGGAGCCAGCCCTTTCACCCGTCCCGCCTTCAAAGCCTGTATAGCCGCGGCCATGCGCGGCGGGAAAGCGCCGGGGGTTTTCAGGCGTTTGACGCCGGTTGAAAGGGTGGCGGAACCCAGACTCTGGGCCTGGAATACGGCGTCCTCCTTCGTCTGCCCCTTGTTCATCCCCACCTCGACGGAGGTCGTCGGACGGGCGTCCGTCTCGCCTTCCAGCACGAAGACGCCCGGCGGCGTCGCTATGCTGGTGTTCTCTATCCCGTTGTCCTCGCTGCCGGATCCGGCGGCGGAATTAACGCTTTGCACGCCCAGCAGCTTCTGGAACATGTCGGTATCGAACCCGGATTCCATGTCCCAATCCCCGCCCTGCATGTTATTGATCTTCTTCTTCTTGGAGGCGTCCACGGCCGTATAGAAGTCGAACATCTCGTCCAGCTCGTAGTTATGGCCCGTCGAGGGGTTCAGATCGGCGGTGAACGCGTTCAGCCTCACGCTGAACTTTTCCTCGTTATTGGCCGGCCGGTAGATCGCCGTCAGGTTCTTGCGTCCCTGCAGGAGCTTCTTGTCATTGCCCAGGAACTGCCCGGTCCCGTCGGGGGCGGAGAGATTCGCGCCGGAGGAAGTATAGGTCGTTTTCCTAAGGATGAAATCAAGATCGTTATCCGGGCCGGTCACGTTCCTCAGAGCCTTGTTGCAGCGGAATAAAAGCTGGATCTGGTTATTGCCCAGATATTTCAGGGTGGGCAGGCATTCCGGAACCGGCACGCGGTAGGTGAGGTTGATCGTTTTAGAGGCAGTGGATTCTTTGGCCTCGAACGAGACCGCCCCCTCGCTCGGGAAAACGATATCGTCGCTCGAAGCCCCGAGTAGCGCTATCTGATAATTAAGCCCGGTCTTGAAACCGGAAATTTCGTAGGAACACACGGTGCGGGTCACTGGATCCTTTTCCACCGTGCCCAGCAGGTATTGCGTAAAATTATAATCCGCGGCCGCTATCCCGGCCACTTCCTGATCGTTCGGACAGGAGTAGCCCGTAGGCGAGGTGGGATCGGCTTTTCTTATGGACCCGACCACCGAGGCGCCCCGCGTCAAAACGATGCCTACGCGGACCGTGCCAGTCGTCACCTGTACGGTGGACGAGTAAACGATATAGCCGCGGCTTACCGCGTTCAGGCCGTACGTCCCCGTCGAGAGGCCGGGGACCTCAAAACTGCCGTCGGGCTTTGTAATGGTCAGGATGTCGCCGAGCGGATTTATCTGGGCCACGGTTCCCTGGCGCTGCATGAACACGGCTGCCGCGGGATAGCCTTTCTGGTCTCCGTATGGGTAGGAGAGCGCGCCGTTGTCGGCGGTCAGCACCTGTCCCGTGACCTTGCCCAGCAGCGGTTCCAGGATGAAATTAGCCGCGGAGGAATTCTGCAGATCGACCCTCAGGGTCTTTGGGCCGTAAAGTATCGTTCCCGCCGCTCCCTGAAGATTGTCCGCCCTGGCCGAAGCCGTCACGTCGAAGTAGCGCGAGATGTAACTTGAAACCCAGACGATGTAGCCGCCGTCGGAGGCCGTCTGAGTGTTCACCACGGCGGGGCTTTCCACAAGAGCCGGCACGGCGGTTATGTCGATATTCGAAAGACGTTCCCCGGCCGGGCCGTAGACGGTACCGGTGATGGACTGGCCCTGGTTCAGGTCCACTATGCCGACATCCTTGACCTGTCCGGGAGACAGGGTCAGCTGCGCTAATACGGCCGGGGCGTAATTCTGGCTGCCGGCGTTGAGGAAGGCCATATCCCAGGTCTCCTGCTCCAGGTGCACGTCGTAGACTATCCCTGGGGCAAGAGGCTCGATACGGAACGTCCCGGAGGAGTCTATCGGCCTTTGTGACACGCCGGGCTTCGCGACTACGAATCCGCCCTCCACCCATGGGTTGGCGATGGCGTAAATAGTAAACGTAGGCGCGAGCAGGGTCGCGTTTGACTGGGTGATAAGGGCTTCGGAATTTGCGTCGCGCAGCTTGCCTATTATGGCGCCGGCCCGTTTCAGCAGTATCTCCAGGCCGGAGGCGTCGACCTGCAGCCCGTCGGGCGAGGTTGTGCGGTCCGGGAACGAAAGGGGCCGGGCGACGTATTTGACCGGCGTTCCCAGGTCCTCAGCCTCCAGCGTGTAGAAGCCGCCCACCGGGACGCGCTCGAACAGGAAATCGGCAGAATTCGCGTCTATCCCCGCGCCCGGGTTCCCCAGCAGGACGTCCAGACTCTCTACGATCTCGCCGCGGTTGTTCTTTAAGGTAAGCCTCAGACTCCTCTTGTCTGAAAGTCCCTGATCAAGGTCTATCCTGCCGGAAACCGAGAAGCCGTCCGAGAGAGTGAAATCCACTCCCGTCATATTGGTGGATACGGTGACGAGCTGCTCTTTGGAAGGCACAAGCGTCTGGCCGGTCGCACCGTCGCGCAGCGGCAGGGTCCTCACAAGATAGACGCCGCTTTGAATGCCGGTTATCGCGTATGTTCCGGCCGCGTCCAGGAAGCCCACCCGTGTCTTGGAAGCGTCGAATACCGAGGTTGAAACCTGCGTCATAAATCCGCCGAACTCCCTTCTTATCGCCTCGACCCTGGCGGTGGTGGAGGAGATATTCGCCGGATAGCCGGCCGGCGCGAAGAACGGCGCGTTCTGCCTGATGAGCGCGTTCGTATTGTAGAGCGGATCCGAGACCTGATTGATGATCTTTCCGGAGATCGAATAGGTCTCACCGCGCAGGTCCAGCGTCGCGGAGACGGTGGAACCGTTCACCGCCGCCGCGGTCACCACGCTTGTCCTGCCGGTCGGAGCGTACGACATCGTCAGCTCCAGCGTTTCCGTCCTGAACCCGGCAAGCATGAACGTGGCGCTCGAGATGCCGGCTGCGCAGCCGGGCGCCGTTCCCGTGGAGGGCGTCGTACCGCCGCATAAAAACCCGGGAAGGCTTGTAGATACGGGAATACTGAAAGTCCGGCCCACCCTCAGCGGGTCGTCAGATTTGAGTATCTTCCACGTAAGGTCGGCCTGAGTGAAGTCCGGCGCCGGCGCGCCCAGCTCTTCCGCGGGATTCGGCAGACGCATAAATCCGGCCACCGTCCCGCTCGCCTTTTCAAAAGAGAAATTAAGAGCCGCGGTCTGGACGCCGGTGGAGACGAACACCGTTTTAGGGAACCCGCCCGGGCTCTGGAAAGCCGCATCCGCCCCGAACGAGATATCCGCGAAGACCTGATAGGCCGCGCCAGGCCTGAGACCAGCTATCCGGTATATCGCCGAGCTTGAGACCGTGGAAGAAGCGAGATACACGGTCGTAACGCCCTGGGCCGCCGTCTGCTGCGACCAGGCTGTAATGCCGACGGAGATCGGACATGTCGAGCCGACCAGCGCGGCGAAGCCGGAGGTGTCGCCCGTTACGGTAACCGTTCCCGCGATCACTCCGCCTTCTCTGAAAGGAGGCAGGTCAATGCCCGTTAAGTCCAGCGCGCCTACGACAATTGGGCCGTTCGAAACGGGCTCAAAATTAGGAGCCGAGCCGCTCAGCGTGTAGCTGCCGGGCTCCAAGCCGGTTATAAGATATGTCCCGCCGACAGCCCCCGGCGGCAGGCTTACGATAACCGAACCCTTCGCGATACCGCCCGAGACCGCCGTCACCGATACCGTCATGCCGGAGGGATTCGGGTTGGGATTTGTCGCGATTGAAAGCGAGATCGCGCCGGAAATATTAACACGCCTGTTCAGCTGCGGCATGGTCAGCTCAAGCCCGGCCGGCCCGACATAAACCGAACTGGACACGGGGAAATATCCGGCCAGTTTCGCTTCAACGGTATAGGTGTCCGAGGTCACCTCGAAACGGAATCGCGTGCGCGTTACGAACTGCTGCAGCGAGTCGTTCCACTGCCCCCCGTCGTCAAAAGTGGTCGTCCCGGCCGGCAGCCTTATCGGCTGCGGATAGCTCCTGGTCCAGTCGGCCGTGTGCACCAGCAGGTCGCCCCATTGCTCATATGGCTGCGTAGCCCCGGCCTGCAAGGTCGGGATCACTTCTAGAATGGCCGCGCGGGAAAGCGGGATATTCAGTATCGTAGACGTGCTCGCCACTACGATCTTTGCAGCGACGGTGAGGTACTGCCCTTTTGAGAAGGTGACCGTGTATGTCCCGATAGCGAGCCCCGACATTGAATACCGCCCGGCCATATCGGTGACGGCCTGGCCGGCCGACGGCCCGAAAGCCTGCACGCTTACGTCAGGGACCGGCACGGCGGGAGTGATGCCGGGGTCCGTCACCTGGCCGGAAACCAGGTTCACCAGCACATTTATACGCAAATCGTCGTTTACCGCGCCGCCGGCCAAGATGCGGACGTAATAAGTTCCGGACGTTACCGTGCGCCCAGTATCGGCGCCGAGGTTTATACGCCCGTCCCACGCCACCAGCCCCGGCAGCGCGCTGCCGGATCCCTGCGACTGCCAGACGGCGGTCCCGCCGGAATCAAGCGGGCTGGAAGAGATCTGTACTTTCCATAAGAGCGTCTCATCCGCCATAGTGAAATTTATATAGGCGAGATCGCCGAAGCCGTCTCCGTCCGGAGTGATCGTTATAGAGGAGAGCGTGGTGGTAAACGCGCCGCTAGACAGGTTAACGATACTGGAGAAAGGGTTGCCCTGAAGAACGTTCACAGAGCAATAGGCGTAGCGAGTTGTCCCGGCCAGCAGGTACTCGGCCTGAATGTTCGAGCCTGTGGAGTAGGCCGTAGCGAACAAAGTTGCGGACGATTGGCCGGCCGAGAATGTTATGGTCCTGGGCGTCGAAAAAACTCCGACCGGAGAGGTGGATATCCACAGGTCCGCGGGATCAAACGCGCTCGTGGAGTAGTTGTAAACTCTTCCGGAAACTATAACATCGGTGGAGCTGGAAACTGCCGCGAAACCTCCGCAGAGGTCCTTGCCTGAAAGGAGCAGGGCTTGGGTTGTGCGCGGTGTAAGTGTTAGTGTAAGGCTTACCGGAGAGAAAGCCAGAGTGACGGCTCCGCCAGGCATGACCGTAACCGCGGGTGAGCCCGAGAAGAGCGGCAGCGCCGCCACACCCGCATTCTGCGCCGTCGTCACCGTGAACGTGCTGACGCGCGTCTGCCCCGACGAGACAGCGGCCGCCGCGGACGTCTGGCAGGGAGCGGGGAATTGTGAGATCGTGAACTGAACGGTATCGCCCGGATTCAAAGAACCGGCCATCACTTTGGCCGTGGCTGAGAATTGCCCGGTCAGAGGCTCCAGAACAGGAGTAGCCGGATCGGCGTCCAGACTCATCGTCACGCTATTTGTGCTTGTCCGCGTCAAAGAGATATAAGCATTGCAGGTCGGGCAGTTGCTCTGCAGCGCGCTCCAGCCCGGAGCAACGCCGAATCCGACCAGCCCGCCGGCTTGGACTCCGGAGGGCCCGACTATAACTTTAATATTGAAATCCGTCAGGCTTCCCGCCGCGGCGGTTGACGGCGAGATGTTCGCGGTTCCAAAGCCAGAGCAGCCGGCCGCGGAGCAGCCGGGATCGTAGACGGTGATATTCTTCCCCGAAGCGGTCCCCTGCCTGGGAACGAAGATAGATTCAGCGCCCTGATTTAGGGGACCATAGAAGCCCGCGGCTTCGCCGGCATCCAGGACCGCGCTGGAGTTACGGTCAACGAACGCGCGCATGAAATAGGCCACATCGCCGGGCACGCTGAACGAATACGCGCCCGCGGAATTTATGGACACCACAGCCACCGGCTGGCCCGAGAAAGATGAATTATTGAAAACTTCTACGCGCAAAGGCCCGGCTTGCGCGCCCGCGTAGAGGATATTGCCTGAAATAACGCCCATGTTCGCCGTCGAGGCCACGATAACCGTGAAGTCAATTCCTGTTATGGCGGCCCCTGACTGCGGATTGAAAGAAACGGGAGCGGTCCCGCCGTAAAAGCCGTAGTCCTCTCCGCTGTCAGGTTTCAAGTTTTGGTTCACGTCCACAAATCCGGCTGCGTAGTAGACGGCCCCCGGCTGGACGCCGGTCAGACTGTAACCGCCGGGCTGGATAAGCTGTGCTGAGACCAGCTGGTTCGCAGTCGAGAAAATATTGGTGGAATCAAAGACCGCGACGACGATATGTCCGCCCTGCGTGCCGGAGTAGGAAACCATGCCGGACACGCTCGCCGGCGCGGTCACGAATGCCTTAGAATAATTTGAAACGTAGCCCTGGTTGCCCGCCGGCTCGATCCCCTTGACCGCGAAGTAGACCGTGGCGCCAATAGGGAGCCCGCTTAAAACCCGGCTCTCAGTCGCGCCCGCCGTGAGCGGCGCGAAGCTCTGGGCGTAGGCCGACGCGGTGCTAAAATCTATCTCGGAGGCAATGGGGCCGGCCGTTGAATAAGCTATCCTGTAGCCGGACGCCTTACCGGCCATACCGTCAGCACCGGGCGCCGTCCAAGTCAGCTGGGCCGTGCCATACGCGGTTTCCGTTTTGGCGCTGAGGTTGAGTATCGTCGCCGGGTAATATCTTACGGAATGATGTCCTTTGCGAACCCTCTTTGAAGCGCCAGACGAGACCGACATCGCACCCTGCCCCGCCGTGGCGTTCATTGCCTTCGTAGCTCCGGATGAGCGTTTCCCGCCCATAGCGGCGACATTGCGCTGGATCTTCTTCGTCGCCCCGACAAGTTCCGCGGCAAAAGCATAGCCCGGCCCCGCGTTTTGGCCCGTTTGGAAAAAGTGCGGAGCCAGCCCGGCGATGAGGAGGGCCGGGACTATTTTCCGCGCAATAAATTTTATAACAGTCCTAAAGTACATATTATTACAAGCATTAAGAATTAAGTGATAAGGATTAAGCAAAAATTACCCGCTTCTTAATCCTTAATTCTTAATCCCTGACTCCTAACATCTTAATCCTTACCACTTACCACTTAATCCTTACTACTTAATCCTTACCGCTTCAATATTTCCTTAAAGCTTTTACACCCGAAGTTGTTTTAATGCGCTGTTTCGACGCATTTATATCTTCTACCGGCACAAGCGCTATGCCGTAGATCTGCCCGTTCTTGGCAATGCGCAAAGGCGAGGTGACCGCGCCTGGCGGTTCGCAGGCTATCACCAAGGTTGCCGTACCGTCAAAGATCCGGTACCCGCAGTCAATGTAGGCGCCGCTGTTGCCATTCCACGCAACCTTATTATTGGGGTCGTAATCATTATTCTCACCCCAGAGTGCGCCGGCGGGAGCGCCAATGAAGTTCCAATTCAATCCGGAATCAACCCCTTCCACGCGCACATTGTAGGCGGAAGCGTAACCGGCTGAAGAGCGCGACAGATTAAAGGCCACATTATAGAAAGTGGCGTTGGAGGTAAGGTTGCGCGCGGTAATATAAGTGTTGGTGCCGGGGGCGAAGCCAAGATAGTCAAACGTGGAAGATGAAATAGCCACACCTTTATTTCCCGAGAGCTGAATGCCGCTCTGGTCCATATTGGTAAATGTGGAGTAAGCGGCCATGAATGCGCCAGAGTCAACAAAGGTGTAGTAGGTTGAGCCGGCGCCCAGCAAGTCTACCAATGTGGGGGCAGTGCCATCCGTTTTACCGCGCAGAACTATGCCGCCTGTTGAGTCCACTTCAAGCTTGGAGCGGCCATTGTTGAAGGTTGACGCCGCCGGGCCAAATAACAGTTTCTTTTGCACATTGGCATCTTTTGAAGCAGCTATGGTCACAAAATCCAGCATATCATCCGTATTTATTGTGCCGCCCACCGTAAGTCTGAAATTCACTTTACTGTTCGTAAAGTCGTAATACCCTGAAACACCTTGTGTGAATGTTCCCAACACGCCCGAAGCTGAACCTGTGACGGTCCATGAGTTGCCGCCGGTGTGCTTAACCGTGATAAGCTCCGAGAGCGTAGCCGCATCATTAGTTGTAACAAGCGTAATGGAATGCCCCGTACCCCGCATCAATTTAGGTGTAGTATTGGCGGAAGCATATAGCTGCTGTGCGTGGTCCAGCGTTAGAGTGGAGCCCGCCAGTTGGTAATTGCCCCAGATACGCACTGTACCGGTATCCGCGTCCTGGTTATAAGAGATAAGCGAAGCCCCGGCCACATCCATGCCCACTGGGGAGATACCTACGGTGGGATTCACGTGCGCGCCTTTAAGGACAAGGGTCTCAACAGTGACATCGGGGCTAAAGTATATCTCGGCGGTGTCATCTTTTAAACTGTCACCGGCGGCGTTATAGCCTATATTGCCGTCAATAACGGTGTTACTTGATGAACCTTGAGCGTAAATGCCATAGGAATTTGAGTATAAATTGTTCCCGGCCATTGTATTATTATTTGAAGGGGCCCATAAAGTAATGCCGCCATAGGTTGAATTGGAATAAGCATTATTCCCGGTTAGAGTGTTATTGGAGGAGGCATAAATCACAATGCCGGAGCTTGTATTGGCAAAGGTATTGTTACCGGTCAAGGTGTTATTAGAGAAACCACTGAGGTAAATGCCGTTGGAATTGGAATAGGCGTTATTCCCGGTCAAAGTGTTATTGGAGCCATTGAGCGAAATGCCATGGGAATTGGAATAGGCGTTATTCCCCGTCAGAGTATTATTGAAACCAAGGATAATAATGCCGATGTAATTGGCGTAGAAATTGTTCCCGGCCATTGTATTTGTGGAGGAGGCGTTGAGGTATATCCCATAGTTGCCGTTGCGTACAGTGGAACTTGAAATTGCACCTTGTGTCAGTGCACCGTTAAAGGTTATACCGTATTTCCCGGCAATGTTAGATCCAAGGTATGCAAATTCACCGTGGGTAAGCACGAAATTTGTCGTGGTCTGAACAAGGTTTTGAATATATGCGCTGTTGCTGTTAACATTTGTGCCTGATGAGCGCACCAGAACATTACGCGTAAGATTCCCCACAATAATGGGCGTACCCGCCGTGAGCGTCCGGACCGTGCCGAGTGCCCCTCCGGACCAGTTGATGGTATAAGGATTGCCGCCGGTAATGCTGATTATAGTGCGACTGTCGGTCGTATCAGTCCCGCTACCTGAGGTCGGTCCTATAGTAATCACATCTCCCGACTGCCAACCGGCAACAGAGGTGGAGCCGTATACTGTCAGACTGGTGTCCCCCGCTCCGATACTGGCGCTGGCAAACGCGTATGGCGTCTTGGCTGACCCTCGTATGGTAAAATTACCGCCATTGTTGACAATAATCCCGTACTGCCCGGCATACGTACCTAACGCAAGCACCAGATGAGCAGTTATTGTTGTCGGAATAACATCGGCCTCGGTGCCGTAATCAAGGGTGCCACCGGGGTTCACATTAATATCTCCCCCCACCAAAGTCCAGCTTGAGCTCAGCACCCGGCTCGCCTTCAAGGTACCGTTGATAACCGTCCCCGATGAAACCGCAATCAGCGTATCCAAAGTAACGGTATGACCGACGGCTATAGTAACCGCGTTGCAGGCGGTCGGCACAAAATTCGTCGACCAGATCGATTGATTCGACCATGATCCCGATCCGACGCTAGCCATGGCCTGGCAGGTATTGCCTACCGTCACAATAAAGCCATTTGTAAGCGTGGCGTACTGCGTATCGGGATTCGTCACCACCACATTCCACTGCCCGGTTGCCGCGCCGGCCAATGGCAAGATACAGGTTATTTGTGACGAACTGATAACCACTACTCCGATCGCGGATATATCAGCCTGGCCGGATTTAGTTATCTTCACGGTCGCGCCACTGATAAACCCGGTTCCCGACAGGTTGGTTATATTTATACTGCTGATATTGACACCCGAGGACGGCGTTATCCCGCTTATCGTCGGCGGCGGCGATACAATATTAAAGCCGTTCGTAAGCGTGGCGTACTGCGTATCGGGATTCGTCACCACCACATTCCACTGCCCCGTTGTCGCGCCGGCCAATGGCAAGATGCAGGTTATTTGTGACGAACTGATAACCACTACTCCGATCGCGGCCATATCAGCCTGACCGGATTTAGTCAGTTTAACAGTAGCGCCACTGATAAACCCGGTTCCCGACAGGTTGGTTATATTTATACTGCTGATATTGACACCCGAGGACGGCGTTATCCCGCTTATCGTCGGCGTCGGTAACACAATATTAAAACTGTTCGTTAGCGTGGCGTACTGCGTATCAGGGTTCGTCACTACCACATTCCACTGCCCGGTTGCCGAGCCAGCCAATGGCAAGATGCAGGTTATTTGTGACGAACTGATAACCACTACTCCGATCGCGGCCATATCTGCCTGGCCGGATTTAGTTATCTTCACGGTCGCGCCACTGACAAACCCGGTTCCAGCCAGGTTCGTTATATTCACACTGCTGATATTGACACCCGAGGACGGCGTTATCCCGCTTATCGTCGGGGTCGGCAGTATAATAGTAAAACCGTTCGTTAGCGTGGCGTACTGCGTATCGGGATTCGTCACCACCACATTCCATTGCCCGGTGGCAGCGTCGGCCAACGGCAGGGTACAAGCAATTTGGGTAGAAGTCTGCACCACTACGGATGTCGCGGTCAGATCAGCCTGGCCGGATTTAGTTATCTTCACGGTCGCGCCACTGATAAACCCGGTTCCCGCCAGATTCGTGATATTTATACTGCTGATATTGACCCCCGTGGACGGCGTTATTAAGCTTACTGTCGGAGGGGTCGATAGTGTCACAGTAAAGCCATTTGTAAGTGTGGCGTACTGCATATCGGGATTCGTCACCACAACATTCCACTGCCCGGTTGTCGCGCCGCTTAACGGCAATATACATACAATTTGGGTAGAAGTCACCACAACAACGGATGCGGCGGTTATATCAGCCTGGCCGGATTTAGTTAGCTTCACTGTCGCGCCACTGACAAACCCGGTTCCCGCCAGATTCGTTATATTTACACTGCTGATATTGACGCCCGTAGACGGCGTTATCGCGCTTATCGTAGGAGGGGTCGATAGTGTCACAGTAAAGCCATTTGTAAGCGTGCCGTACTGCGTATCGGGATTCGTCACCATCACATTCCACTGCCCCGTTGTCGCGCCGGCCAATGGCAACACACCTACAATTTGGGTAGACGTAAGCACAACAACTGATGCCGCGGTTATATCAGCCTGGCCGGATTTAGTCAGTTTAACAGTAGCGCCACTGATAAACCCGGTTCCCGCCAGATTCGTTATATTCACACTGCTGATATTTACGCCAGTGGGCGGCGCGATCGCGCTTATCGTCGGAGCTGAGACATTAACGGTTTGGCCGTTGGAATTTGTAGGCACAGACTGGAGACCGAAGCCGTTCTCCGCTTTTACCATGAAGTAATATGTCTGTCCGTTGCTCAGGCTCAGACCTGTCTTCGTAACGGCGGTACTGATACCGTTATCTGTCCACGCCACTACGTTAGTGCTGCCGGTTGTGGTGCCTATCGCGTACAAATATCTGGTTATACCGGATTGCGCGTCCGAACTGGCTGTCCAATTGGCTGAAAGCTGCGTTGTGCTGGTCGTATATGAAATATCCGCGCCGATGCCGTCATTGACCGTGGCGATCGTGGTCGGCGAAGAGACATCCACCGCGCTGACTATACCATCGAAAACCAGGCCGCCGGCTGTCGCATGGTTCCTTAACTGCCAGGTACCGCTTGTATTACCCGAATAATACCCATAGATCCGAAAGGTGACGGGGCTTATTTGATTGCTCGTTGGGATACCTGAAGATACATAATAAAGATAGTTGGCGCTGATCTCTTGCGTAGTTCCCTGAAGTAATGCGTGATAGTCCATGTTGCTTGCATAATTATCAAGGTTCGTGCGAATAGCCATACTTCTGGGGCCTGTTACACTGGAGGAGACGGACTCATAAGAGAAAGTGCTTAAAGTGAAGGCGTAGCCCGCCTCAGGGGTCAGCGTAAGTTGATAATAACTTGTGAGATCGATACTTAAGGAGGTGGTCCAGCCCGAAGAATCCATAGAATTGGCTGCGGCCTGCGCTGTTAGACTCAGGCCGCGTGTAATAGCGCTGGCGCTCATATGCAGGGCGGTTGTGCTCACTGAAGTTGACGCCTGATTGCCGGGTTGCCCGGTGAAGTCATAGCGCGCCAAAACGGCGGCGTTCCCGCGTCCGCAAAGAATACTTAATAAAATTAAGCCGATGATCGGTTTCGTCATGCGGCCGGGGACGCTGGTTAAAATCTGGGAAATAAGGGATTGAAGCACGCCAATGCTAAAGCTTCGGCGGACAAGGGACAAAACAGCACCAAAGCGCGCATTAATGCGGTTTAGTTTGTCCCTTAATTTTCCCCATCTATCCGGCGTCATATTAATTCCTTTTTTGACCGGCTTCTTACATCCCAAACATAGAATCCGCCAAAAACATGCGCTCCAAACTGCCGCCTTTTCCGTCATTCACCCGTCGTTACTTCGTACTCCTGATAAATCCGCTTCACCTTCGCGTCTGCGCGCGGCCTCCGACCATTATTACTGAGCGGCAGAATACGGCGCGATATTCGCCGGCGCCAAGATAGGGTTGCCTTTTATAGGCGCCGCCCAGTCATATAATTCTCTGTCGTTTATCCGGCAAGCCAGCTTCGCGATCCGGCTGAGATACTCATCGGTGGTTATTTTTTTGATCGTGAGCGACTCAAAACTGTATTTTTTGCCGTTTACCCCGGTCAACTTTACGAATTTAATATCCGCCTCGTCTTCTATGGGCTTTCGGTTAACCTGCCCGACCGTCAAATCCTTCAGATTTTTTTCTATAAACTCAGCCTCAAAAGGCGACCAGCCCATGGAATAAGGCGATACTTTCTGCGCGGCGGTGTCGGCCTCTATCGAATACTCGGCGGTTGAATATTCAATTTTCCCGGCGTCGGCTATGCTTTTAAACACAGCCTCCTTTCCCATCTCCCGCAGGATCGCGTCACGCAGAGAGTAGGCCTTGGCCTGCACTTTCGGATCATGCTTCACAAATTCTCGGATAAAGCTCTGAGCCAGAATAGGCCGGATAAATACGCGCTGGTAGCGGTTCGTGTCTCCCGCGAAATATTTTTTTATGCAGGCCAGAATATCCGGCGCGCGGGTTTCGGAATCTATGCGGTCTACTTCTTTTTTGTAGTCATCGGCGCTTATTTCGCGCGCGGCTTCACGCCGCAGAGTCTCCTCCAGTATGGTCGCTTCGAACATCCTCATAAACCCCGCTTTGCGGGAGGTTATGGCGCCTTCCCCGTAACAGGCCTGCGCGGCCTGCCAATCCATAATATCCTGCTGCAGCACGGCGCCGCCGCCGACTTGCGCGATAACGACCTTTCCGTCCGGCGTGCTTTGGCACGACGCCGGACATGACCAGATCATGGCAGCCGCTAAAAAAAGCAATTTACCTTTCATTGTTCAAAACTCACGCACACCGCGAATTTATCTGTGACCGGATAGCCATTTTCAGGCCCCGGCGGCTTGCCGCATCACGCATACGCGCGCTCATACCCGCGCAATTTACTACCTGACACAACGCGACGTCTAAACGACAGTTACGGCAAATCAGTTCTAAGCCACATCTGTCCGGTTTCGAGAGCAACAGGGTCGGACGTTCTTATTTCAATTATAAAGCCGCCCGACGCTTTTATCGCGCCGCCGGACACTTCCAACTTCGCGGTAGGACTGGCTGTTCCCACACCGACATTACCGTTGGCTAAAACCGTCATCGTACTGCCGGCTACCTGGAAAACCGGCGCCGCTCCGCTTAAACCGACTCCTGAAACTGCCATGCTGCTGGTAATTATCGCATTACCTGAAACATGCAGGCCCGCATTTAACATCAGCCATGAGGGGTTGCTAAAAGCGTCCTGTGTGAGGGCTGAATCCGCGTACCTTCCCATTGTATCGTTCCAGACAGGAACCGTCAGATTACTAATGCCACTAACAGCAGGGCCGCCTTGCAATATGTTTTTCAAGAGCTCGTATTTCACTACGCCATCGTTATCCCGTATCAACATCCTGCTGTTTTGATCGACGGCCATATTTTGAACTTCGCCTAACTGGAGGTTGCCATTTACCGTAACTGTACTTGCGAAGTATGACGTGGCGTTAACCTGCAGAGCGCCGCCTACAACAACGGCGCTGGAATAAGAGATAAGTCCGCCAGTGCCGTTCGCCCATTGGGTTCCGCCGCCCACAGGCACACCATTAACAAGGACCGAGGTCGCATTCACCGCGCCGGCGACATCCAGCTTATACGCCGGAGTCGTTGTCCCGACACCGACATTGCCGGACACCAAAAGATCGCTGCTGGTATTTATCGCGTAAGCTCCGAAGCTTGCCGTGCCTGATAAATTATTTATAGTCCCGTTGCCTATGGCCATGCTTTGTGGTGCGTTAGCCTTGGCGTAACTGCCTAGAGCTGTTGAAGACGAAGCCGCATAGGAATACGCCCCCAACGCGGCGCCGAGGGGTTGATTGTCGTGTGAATAGGCGCCGATGCCGACGGCATAATTAGAATTGTGAAAAGCAGAAGCACCTACGCCTACGCCGTAAGTGGAATTACCATAGGCGCCAGCGCCAACTCCAACGCCGTTATTGTTGTTGTTAGACGCGCTATATCCCACGGCTACGCCATACTCGAAGTTATTAGAAGCCCCCGGTCCAAAACCGGAACCATAATTGTAGTTGTAACCGGCATAAGGTCCCACACCTACGGCATTATTGTAGTTAAAACTGGCGCCATTCCCTACACCCACGCCATAATTTTCATTATCGTGGGCAAAATTCCCGACTCCCGTGCCATTATCATAATTATTGAAGGCACTATTTCCGATTCCAAGGCCGTAATTATAGTTATTGTTGGCATTATTCCCGACTCCCACTCCGCCGCCATAATTACCATAAGCGGCACTGCCAATAGCTATTCCCTGTGAATAAGCATAATTTTTAGAGGTATCCACATAAGGCGAAAGGACTATGCCGCCGTCCGATCCTGTAAACACTATTGTGGAGACATTTATAACCTGATACCCGGCCATATTCAGCGTTGCGGCAGCCATATGATTGCCAAGGTTGTCACCAACAGCTGAAATATTGGTCAGCCCGGAGCCATCGCCGTAGTACTTGGTGGCCGAACTATATCCCACTATATACGCATTATTGGACACGATCATATCCCCCGATACGGCCAGCTTTGCCGCCGGAGACATAGTCCCGATACCGACGTTGCCAGCGGTCGTTATATTTAAATAATCCGTCAGCGTTCCGCTTGAAGCCGCACGATAACCTATGCTGTATCTTCCATCACTTGAGGAACGCTGGAAATTCCACCATTCCTGTGGCGTGCCGGAAACACCGTTATATAAAGCAAATCCATGATCGCCATTACCGTTCGCGTTCAGATAAACGGTTCCTGCTCCGCCTACCATTAAATCTCTTGAACTTGGCATAGTCCCCGAACCGATTCTTGCCTGGCCATTAACATCCAGGATATAAGCCGGCGCGGGCATCCCGATGCCGATACTGCCCGCTTTTACGACCAGTGTAGACCCGCCGATGGAGAACGCGTTGCCGACGATCGTGATAGATGAAACCTGCATTATCTGGTTACCGGCCATATTCAGAGCCGTGGTCGCCGTATGATTGCCAAGGTTGTCGCCAGCTACCCCGCTTAAACTGGAGCCGTCGCCGTAATACCTCGCCGCGGTAATGCTGCCGCTCGCGCTTATGGTGCTTACGTTATTGATCGGGAAATTAGCCATGTTCAGGCTGGTGGTGGCCGTATGATTGCCCAGGTTATCGCCGGAACCTGCTATATTGGTCAGCCCGGAACCGTCGCCGACGAACTTCGCGGCTTTCATAACTCCGGTCGCGGACATAGACGACATGATTACGCCATTGGAATTGCGCCAAATCTGCGCCATATCATTAGTAGTCAAGCCTCCCGCCAGCACATCCAGCCGTGCCGCAGGGGCGCCGGTGCTGATGCCGACATTGCCAGTGAATATGGGCCCGCTCGAGAACACAACATTCCCCGTGCCAGTCTCGTCGGTCAGCGCGGCAGCCAGATTAGCCGATGTGTCCGAGATGCCGTAACCAGCGAACGTGGTGGGGTTGGTGCCGGCCGTTACGCGGCCCTGCGTGTCCGTGGTCACTGAGCGGTATGTTCCCGCCGTGCCCATATTCTTCAACGTCAACACCCCGGTGTTGGCCAGCGTTGCGTCGCCGGACATGACCACTGCGGCCGCCTGGTTGGCGGCGTTGCCGACCCAGATATTGGCGCTGGTCAGCGCGGACCCGACAGGGGTGCTGGTCAAATTGGTCAACGCAGACCCGTCGCCGTAATACCTCGCCGCGGTAATGCTGCCACTCGCGCTTATGGTGCTCACATTATTGATAGGGTAATTAGACATGTTCAGGCTGGTGCTGGCCGTATGATTGCCAAGGTTGTCGCCAGTTATACCGGTAAGGCCTGAGCCGTTACCTATAAAGTTTAACGCGGTTATGGTGCCGCTTGAGGTAATGGCACCCGCATTGTTGATGGCATAACCCGACATCTCCAGATCCATAACAGCCGTATGGTTGCCCAGATTGTCGCCTTGCACCAGTGTGGATTGGTCTTTCCATTCTGCAAGCCCTATCTCGTCCGAAGTGAGCACCTTGTTATAGCCTGGATTGCCGCCGGTTATTTTGATCTGTCCGGCCACTTCCAGTTTCGCGCCTGGATTTTCCACCCCGATCCCCACATTACCGTTGGCCAAAACCGTCGTTGTCCCGCTGATAATCTGGAAAACCGGCGTCGTATCGCTTAAACCGTCACCCTTGACTAACAGTCTGAAGTCCAATGTGGCATCGCCTTTCGCTTCCAGCGTATGATTCATCACCACGGCATCGTCTATCGTCAGCACCTGATTTACACCAAAGTTATTCTCGGTGATGGCTGAATCCACATACTTTCCATTAGCATTGTTCCAGACAGGAAAAGTCAGGTCGCTCACACCACCAGGGCCACTGCCGCCGCCGGACACAACGTTTTTTAAGAGCTCGTATTTCACTACACCATCATTATCCCACAACAGCATTCTGCTGTTTTGATCAACGCTCATCGTCTTAACTTCGTCTAACTGGAGGTCGCCATTCACCGTAACCGTACTTGCGAAGTAGGATGTCGCGTCAACCTGCAGCGCTCCGCCTATAGCAACGGCGCTGGAATAAGAGATGAGTCCGCCAATGCCGTTCGCCCATTGGGTTCCGCCGCCAACCGGTACGCCATTAACGAGGACCGCTGTGGCATTCACCGCGCCGACGACATCCAGCTTATACGCCGGAGCCGCCGTTCCGATACCTATTTGTCCGGTTGAAAGGTCACCATATATCGCTCCGCCGATATTCAGGTGATTGTTTGTTGATGACGTCGGGGCATCTTGGTCGTAGCCGATTATTATATTGCGGTTTCCGGTGGTTATAGAATCCCCGGCCTGGAAACCGAGAAGGATATTATCACTGCCAGTGGTAAGCCTATTACCGGCGCTATAGCCCATAAGCGTAGAACTGGAGAAAGAACTATACAATCCTCCGGCACCGGCATTATGGCCTAAAACAGCATTATCTGAACCAGTCTGGTTGTTGAAGCCCGCATATACGCCCACATAGGAGTTATTATTCCCGGTGGTGTTGCTTTGACCCGCAAGCTCTCCCACAAAGGTGTTATCCCCTCCTGTGGTGTTGTAGCCACCCGCAGCTACTCCCACAAAGGAGTTATTAGAACCTATGGTGTTGTCGCCACCCGCACCTGATCCCACAAAGGTGTTCTCCTGTCCTGTGGTGTTGTTGTAGCCCGCAGTTGCTCCCACAAAAGAGTTGTTAAGACCTGAAGTGTTGTTGTAGCCCGCACGTTCGCCCACAAAGGAGTTTTCATACCCATAGGTGTTAGCGTAGCCCGCCTGATAACCCACAAATGCGTTGTGGTTCCCCGTGTTTACCCTGCCCGAATCAAGACCGACACCCAAACTGCCCAGCCCGGGCAATACAGCCAGCACAGTGTTGCCGTTTATCTGGTAGCGCACGGCGGTTATATCGCTTGAAGAGTTAATGCTGTAATTGCCCATTTGAAGTATAGTCGTAGCTATATGGTTGCCCAGGTTATCACCCGCTATACCGGTTAAACTGGACCCGTCGCCGTAATACTTTGCCGCGGTAATACTGTTGGCTGCGGTTATGGTGCTTACGTTATTGATCGGGAAATTAGCCATATTCAGGCTGGTGCTGGCTGTATGGTTGCCCAAGTTGTCGCCCGCTATTCCGATAAGGCCTGAGCCGTTACCTATAAAGATACCCGCCGTGATGGTGCTGACATTGTTGATGGTGAAACCGGACATATTCAGATTTGTTGTGGCCGTGTGGTTACCCAGGTTGTCGCCTGACACCAGCGTTGATGGATCTTTCCATGCACCAAGGCCGTTCGCATCCGATGTCAGAACTCTGTTCAGGGCGGGGTTCCCACCGGTTATCTTGACTTGTCCGGCTACTTCTAATTTCGCTCCCGGGCTGGTCGTCCCGATACCGATGTTCTGGTTGTGATCTATCCGCATTGCCTCATATGTATCGCCAGGCGTACCAAAACCGGCGGTGTAGAACATGAGATTTCCACCGCCCCGGTTCATTATGTCTTGTGTAACTTCCTGAGTAACGATAGAAGCCAAACCTCTCCCGCCAGTACCGATATCGAGGCAATTATCAACAGCGTCATTAAAACACAAGCCGATAAGCGTTCCATTACCTTCATTTGTGTTCCGCAGATTCAGCGAATGTCCATTCCCTGCTGTCTGGAAGATTGCCGCCGGAGTTCTGCCACTGGCAATATTCACGCCTAGAGGAGCTTCAATTCCGTCGACGGTTGATAGTGGTGTTGTCCCGATGCCGACTTTGCCGTCGGTGACGTAAATATCGGAGCTGGCGACTATCCATGGGCCATTTTCCGTTAAAGGCGATCCGTTCTTATAGAAGTCAGTTGCGTTGACAATCCCCTCTACGTCCAGCTTCTGTGCAGGGTTTGCCGTCCCGATGCCGACATTGCCTGCTTTTACCACCAATGTTGTCCCGCCAACGGAAACTTCATTGTCAATCGTAACCGAAGAAACACCGATTATCTGGTTCCCGGCCATATCCAGGGCCTTGGTGGCCGTGTGGTTGCCCAGGTTGTCGCCCGCTATTCCGGTAAGACCTGATCCATTACCTATAAAGTTTGCCGCAGCTATCGTGCTGTTTGCGATCAGGCTGTTTACATTATTAATGTTGAAGCCGGACATGTTTAAACTGGTTGTGGCAGTATGGTTTCCAAGGTTGTCGCCAGTTATGCCGGTAAGCTTTGAACCGTTACCTATAAATTCACCCGCAAGTACTGAGCTTGAAGACACAATGGCATAATTATTCATGTTAAGCGGCTGGGTCGCCGTATGATTGCCCAAGTTATCGCCGGTGCCGGTGAGGCCTGAGCCGTTACCGATAAAGTTGCCTGCCGCAATGCTGCTGGCATTGATGATGGTGAAACCAGACATGTTCAGATTAGTTGTTGCTGTGTGATTGCCCAAGTTGTCGCCAGTGCCGGTCAGCCCCGAGCCGTTACCGATAAAGTTTGACGCGGTTATCGTGCTGCTTGCGATCAGGTTGTTCACATTATTAATGTTGAAACCGGACATATTAAGCTGCTGGGTCGCCGTATGGTTGCCCAAGTTATCGCCCGTTATTCCGGTCAGCCCTGAGCCGTTGCCGATAAAGCTTCCAGCGGTAATGCTGCCGCTTGCCGTTATACTGCTTACATTGTTGATAGCGTGGTTCGCCATATTCAAATTGGCGGTCGCCGTGTGATTGCCCAGGTTATCGCCCGTGCCGGTAAGGCCTGAACCGTTACCTATAAAGTTGCCTGCCGCAATGCTGCTGGCATTGATGATGGTGAAACCGGACATGTTCAGATTAGTTGTTGCCGTGTGGTTGCCAAGGTTATCTCCGGTTCCGGTGAGGCCAGCGCCGTTACCTATAAAGCTTCCCGCCGTAATACTGCCGCTTGCCGTTATACTGCTTACATTGTTGATAGCGTGGTTCGCCATATTCAAATTGGCGGTCGCCGTGTGATTGCCCAGGTTGTCGCCAGCTATGCCGGTCAAACCGGAACCATCGCCGTAATATTTTGCCGCAGTAATGCTGTTAGCTGCGGTTATAGTACTTACGTTATTGATCTGGAAATTAGCCATGTTCAGATTTGCGGTAGCCGTATGATTGCCAAGGTTATCGCCGGTTCCGGTGAGGCCTGAGCCGTTACCTATAAAGTTTCCGGCGGTAATGCTGCCGCTTGCAGTTATACTGCTTACATTGTTGATGGCGTGATTCGCCATGTTCAGATTTGCTGTGGCCGTATGGTTGCCCAGGTTGTCGCCCGCTATTCCGGTAAGACCTGATCCATTACCTGTAAAGTTTGCCGCAGCTATCGTGCTGCTTGCGATCAGGCTGTTTACATTATTAATGTTGAAGCCGGACATGTTTAAACTGGTGGTGGCAATATGATTGCCAAGGTTGTCGCCAGTTATGCCGGTAAGTTTTGAACCGTTACCTATAAATTCACTCGCAAGTACTGAGCTTGAAGACACAATCGCATAATTATTCATGTTAAGCGGCTGGGTCGCAGTGTGATTGCCCAGGTTGTCGCCCGCTATACCAGTCAAACCGGAGCCGTCACCATAATACTTCGCTGCGGTAATACTGCCGCCTGCCGTTATAGTGCTTACATTGTTGATAGCGTGCCCCGTCATGTTCAAATTGATTGTGGCCGTGTGGTTGCCAAGGTTGTCGCCAGTTATGCCGGTAAGGCCTGAGCCGTTGCCTATAAAGATACCCGCCGTGATGGTGCTGACATTGTTGATGGCAAAGCCGGACATATTTAAACTGGTGGTGGCGATATGGTTGCCCAGGCTGTCGCCTTTAACCCCGTCGAGCTGCACCTTCAGCGTGGTCGTGTCGGCGGCTACGGCTGCGGCTGCGGCTTTAGCGGCAAGGGAAGCCGTTAATCCGCTTACCATGTTCTGTCCTATCGCGTCCGTGTTGAACACGGGGTTGGCGCTGAATATCTTTATGCCGGTTATCGTTTGTGCCGTAAATGTATCCACGAAGGTGTCATAGGTTTTTCCAGCCAGTTGGTAGCTGTCCATCGAATAAAGGACGGAATTGAATGACTCACGGGGGCTCAGGACCTCGGACCCGACCTGGATCTCGAGGTACGAGGGAGATGATTTTGCCACGGAATATGGAATGGGCGTGACGGAACCCAGAACCACCTCTACGGCCCCGTTTACCGCGGAAACACCCGTCTGGGTCTCCGTCCAAAGGGCGGTCCCGGCCGACGCCACATTATATAAGGAGAAGGTAAGATCGAAAGCTCCGTTTAGCGGATTATTTGAGAGGTCCGTCAGCCTCCCTTGGAAATTAACCTTTTGGGGAGGGTTCGCCTGAACTATGAGCGCCCCGGATGCTATCAGTATTAGACAGAATAAGGCGGATTTTAAATTTCTGTATAGCTGGTTCATAACGAGCTCCTTAAATGCGAATAAGACGAATGAAATTTAATACTCATAACTGAATCCGACCCGGTAATTCATCGTAGTGAAGTTATATTTGTAAAGCTTCTCAAAATGCTGGTTCGAGGTCTGTCTTCCGTAGCCTACCTGTGAAGTCCACATAAAATGAGGGGCTACCGGGTAATGAACATCAAAACTTAAAATTAATTCGTTTTGATAGGTCTTATCGTTCAAATAAAGTCCGGCTGAATTTTGGACCGTTCTACCGCTATAATTCATCCGGCCTACGGTAGCCGCAAGATCAAGTTCCAGAGGCCGGTCGTCCTTTTCATTCGGAGCGGCTCCGCCGGACGGCCGGGCCGGCAGTTTGCGATAGAGATTCAGATCGCCTCCAACTCTCATCGCCGTGGAGTCATAGTAGTCTTTAAGGAACGTAACCCTCTGGGCGTCATAATTGTTCTGGTTGGAGTTAGTCTTTTCCGCCTCCAGCCGAATGCCGTACGCGGCTTTCCAGTTCGCGGATATCTCGCGCGGAATTCTCCAGGCCAGATATAGCTGGCTGGCAAGATCGCTGCGGGTCGAATTCTCGAAATCGCCCGTCCGGGTTACGACATGCTGGTCCGGGAAGAGGCGCAGGGTGGCGATCAGGTTCCCCTCAACGTAGCTCCGCCAGGGCCCCTGTAAGGTTCCCCCGAAGGTTAAAGAGTGATTATAGGAATCCAGGACCGATCCTCCCGACAGGCTCCTGGCTAAAGCGTCACCGTTGGACGCCTTGATCATGGATTCAAGAGAGGCGAAATTTACGAATTCTATATGGTAAAAATCATAGCCCAGCCTGAAAGAGAACGGATCATTGTAAACACATTCAGCCTCAAGCGATAAACCGGGGCGGCGGTAATCAAAAAGACCGTTACCCCAGGATTCGTCCTTTGTTTCCTTAAGGAACTCCCATCTGTATCCCGCGCCGGGCTTGAGTTTCCATTCTGGCGAAAGCTGATATACACCGCGAACCGCCAGAGAGTGGCTCATTCTTTCCTGAAAGAGCGTGCCCCCGCCCACCAGGTCGGCAACCTGTTTTGTTCCCTGATATTGCGACGAAAGCACGGGGACTATCGTCCATTTCGGCCCGAGTTTCTCATTCTTTATCGCCATAGAAGCCAGCAGATTCAGATTGCCGGAAAGATTGCCGCGTTCACGCTGGAAGAAATACTGGCCTCCGTTCATCTGAACAGCGAGATAGGGCTGAACATTAGCCCGCGCTTTGTCGGCCTCGTATTCCATCAAACCTGTAAAAGGCGCCTCTTCGTGCTCCGCCGCAGTCGGGGCTTCGGAGAAAAGCGGCGCGGGGGCGGTGGAGACCGAGACGAGGCCGGACGGATTCACCTTGTTCTCCATGGCTTTTGGCGTACTTTGGGCGGCAGCCCCAAAAGCCGGCGCCAGGCACACAGCCGTAAGGGAATACAGTATAAAAAGTCTTATTAATAGCGTCTCGATCTTTATCACTGTGTTTTTTCCGTCAAGTCCGATCTCTTATCTAATGATCTGCGGCTTATCCGCTTTTGCGTTAAGGATCTCTTCACTGAACAAGCCCTGATTGGATCAGTATTTTCGGCTCCACCACCAGATCTATCTTGCGTCCGCCAAAAAAACTCGAAGTAATGACCTGCTGGAAGTTCCACTTCAGCAGGGCCTCTTTATATTGCGGTCCGCCGGTTACGCCGGCGAAATCAGTGATCGCCGCCGGCTTGCCGTCATCGTCGAAAATGTAATTATCGTATTGCGTAAAATCTCCGCCTGTGCCGTAGGTTTCGAGTATGCGGTTGTGCATGAGCGTCCCGTCCGGGAAGCTCGAATCAATGGCGTAATTGGCATTGCCGCCTAAAATAGAGGTTGTGATAGCGGAAGCAAGATAGCTCTGCACGTTCGGCGCGTTGGGTGCCCAGGCATAGGTTTGCATCCCATTGTACTTTATGGAATAGTAGTCGAAGAGCGTTTTGTAGAACGCTCCGGCCACCGGGACAAATACGTCCGCGGCGGAATCGAAATAGGAGGACACGTTATCGGACAGATCGCCGTTAGCATTGACATCAACCGGGTGCCCTCCCGAGGCGTTTTCCTCAACGGTATCAATTGTGTTGGACCTTCCGGTCCGGTATTCCGTAAGATACCACGAGGGCGCGGCTCCGGGCGTGCCGCCAAGCTGCCTCAGGGCGACGCTAAGATCGGCAGGCAGGACCGTATTGAATTTTCCCTGGTAAAAAAAGTAATCCAGCCTGTTTTCACGCTTGTTCAGGACCACCAGTTTGAACTTGTCGGGCGCGGGCCGCATAACATACTCTTCTAGCTGAACCCGGTTCCCAGAAACATCGATGAGCGATTTACCCTGCTGGTACTCGGCCAGCTTTATCTCTTCCGCCGCCGCCGCCAAAACCGCCTCTTTGGACATCGCCAGCCCCACTTCTTTCGCCAGAACTTCCCTGCCGGCCTGACGCTCGCTCTGAAGCACGCCCGAAAGCGACTGCGGCGTGCCTAACCCTTCCTGCGTGATGGAAAGACTTCGCCCTTCCTGAAGCATCATCTCGTTCCCCAGATTATCGCTGATAGCCAGCGTCCCGCGGAAAAGATCCACCTGCGTCCGTAATGTGCCAGGGTCCACTTCAAGAGAGAACTCCGTGCCCCGCACGGCACAGACCGCCGTCGGCGTCCTGACTTCATATCTACCCTTGGTTTTCTTCACCCAGGTCAGCAGCCTGCCATAATAGAGATTCAGCGAAACCTCTCCGCTCTTCTCACCCGAAAGTTTAAAAGCAGACAGCGGCGACAGCTTTATTCTCGAGCCGTTATCCATTATTATCTCGGCCGTGGCCGCGCGTTTTGTCCTTATTTCATCTCCGTTCAGCAATAGCTGCCGGCCCTCCGCGTCAAGCCTGTTCCATTCCTGTGATAAGTTTTTTTTATAATCTACTTCTCCCTCATATGAATAAATATAGGCGCAGCGGGCGTTCTGCGCCAGCATAAACGCCGCGATGACAGGAATAATATATCTTATGAGCGCCATCCCCTATCCCCAACCACGACAATGGAACCGCCACTAATATGAAAGTTTATACAATATCGGACAAAACTGTCAATAATAAAAAAACACAACAAATATAAAATAAGTCTCGGACTTCCGATTGACATATCCGGTCTTAAATACATAGTATTAGAAAGCATGAAAACAGCTGAAAAAGACGCGGATAGTATAGCTGAACCGTTCAATGAGCCGCTCATATTCGGTCCTGCTCCGGAGCTTAACCGTGCGAGAAACTGAAACAATCTTCGAACATTCCGCCGGCGGCGTCCTCCTGGAGGGCGCGAGTGTGCTTTTGATATTGATGCGGAACCTCGAGGGGTCGAAGGTCTGGACCTTTCCCAAAGGCCATCTGGAACCGGGTGAAACCCCGCAAGCGGCGGCCCTAAGGGAGGTGGCGGAGGAGACGGGCTTTGACTGCGAGATAACCGGCGAGCTTTGCACGGCGAAGTATTCCTTCTTCAGGAATGGCCTCAGGGTGGATAAAGACGTCCGCTGGTACCTGATGAACCGCCTCGGCGGGGACGGCGTGGTAAAAACGCCGGATGAGATCTTCGGCATGAAGTGGTGCCCGCTCGACGAGGCCGAAAAATATTTGACCTACCCCAGCGACCTGGAGATAATAAAGCTCCTAAAAGAACTTAAATAAACGACACGAAGGCAAAAAGAGAAAAGAGGGATGAGATTACATTGATATACAGGATGGACAGGATGTCGGATTTAAATTAAATTTTAGGGATTAACCACTAAGCACACAAAGTTCCAACCGGAAAGTACACAAAGTTTTTTCGGCATTAACTTGGTGAAATTTCTATTATCAACTTTGTGCGCTTTGTGTTTAATTCAGATCTCGGCTTTATCCTGTATATCCTGTGCATCATGAGATCATGAAGGAATATTCAGAACCACGGATGCACACCGCGGAACACCTGCTGAATCGCACGGTTTCCGTGCTGCTGGGCTGCGGCAGGGCGTTCAGCTCGCATATAGAGAGGACTAAATCCAAGTGCGATTACCGTTTCTCCCGCGACCTCACCTCCCTCGAAAGGACCGAAATTGAAAAACGCGTCAACGACGCGATCAGGGCCGACCTGCCGGTAAGGGAGGATTTTGTTCAGCGGGCGGAGGCGGAAAAGAAGTTGGATCTCGGCCGCCTGCCCGAAGGGGCCGGGGACACGCTGCGCGTCATCCTGATAGGCGATTACGACGTGTGCCCGTGCATAGGGAAGCACGCCGCTTCCACCGGAGAAATAGGCGGTTTTAGGATAATCTCCACCGGTTTCGGGAACGGCGTCCTGAGAATAAGGTTCAAACTTGCGTTTGTGCCGCAATAAACACGGTGTGCTAGTGTAGTGTCCCGCAAATAACTGGGCAGTTGACTGGCCGGCTGCTTCGTTGCTCCTCGCTCATAGACCACCGTCCCTGAATTCCCAAAGACATGACATGAAAGCCTCATATCGGCCAGGTAGCTAATTGAAAACCGTCATATTGAATGGAATTTTTTGTTCCGGCCGTCTGATAGCCCTAGGCCCTGATACGGCACTGGCCCCGCACTTTTTCCGAAGTGGACCAAAGTGCGGGGCTGGCATAGCCTTGTCTTTCCGGCGGCCAGCCCTTCGCAGCAGAAGCGGAGGAGGGAAGCCGGAATCCAGACCCAGTAGGAATCTGGACACCGGCTTTCGCCGGTGAGACGAAGCAACTGTTAAAACAGCAGTTTATTCGCGGCGCTTATGCCTTTGGGGCCTGGGGCCAGGCCGAAGGGGTTCACGAACACGTCCCAGAAAAAGAACTGCAGGCGCCGGTTGAACCTGGAATAGCTTTCCAGACTCTCTGCCTCGCTCTCGGTCTCAAGGATCCGCCCTGAAAGGGATCTTTTTTCGCCCGAGAAAGAGGCGGCGGCCTCGTAATTTCCGGCTGCCACGCCCTCGAGCGAGGCATCGATCGCCGCGGCGCTCCCGGCACGCCCGGCCTCCAGCCTTACGTAAGCCGCCGAAGGGCGGAACCGGAAAAGGTATTTAAAGACCAGTTTATCAAGAACGCACGAGAACTCCCTGCCGGTTATCCTGCCTTTCAGGTCCGAAAGCCGCTTGTGCGCGGAGAATCTGAGGAGCCAGAAATCAAAGGCTTTTTCCAGTTCGTAAAGCCTGCCGGCTGCGGTCTTAACGCTCTCCGGGTTCCCCCTGAGGTCGGCCAGGAAGGCCTGAAGAGCTTCCTCTATACGGCGCGCATCGGTTCTAAGCAGCTCCGCCCCGGGCGAAAGCGGCGGAAGAGTTTGCGCCCGCTTATTGATCCTGCGCATAACGGACAGGGTCTCCAGTTCTCCGAGGTTTTTCCTGAGTGAGCGCCGCAGGGCCTCCAAACGCGCGGCTTCCTCCCCGGTAATTTTAGTCCTTCCCTTCAGCCCCGACAGCTCCACCACGAAATTTCTGTACGCGAAAAAGGTCTCGTCGAAAAAACCGCGCCGCTGCGCAAGGGCTCCTTTGTCGGCGTCCGCGCTTTCCGCCTCCAGAGCGGCTTTCACGCTGTCGAACCACCCTCCCAGCGCCCGGCTCTCAAGCTCGACCCGTGCGGGGTTCAGACTGTAATCGGCGTAACGGATAGCGCCGGCGTTGCCCGCTTCCCGGAGCGCGGCGGCCCCGCCGCGCGCTCCGGCGGCGGCCGCCGATGGACCGGCGCGTGGTCCGCCGCCGGCGACCGAGGGCATCCAGGGCGCATAAGCTTCCGGTTGGGCCTGCGGAGCCTCAAAAAGCCGCTGTTCGGCCAGGCTCATCTCCTCGTCGCTTATGGACGCGTCATGAGCCGCGCGTCTTACGCCCTGAATGAGCTGGAGAAAATGCGGATTTATCTCGTATATCGGCAGTTTGTAGCTTATGGACTCTTGGGGCTTTGTTTCTTCGTGACCGCGGTTTTTCAAATAAAAATAGAGATCGGCCGCCTCGTCAAGATCGTTCTTTATCCACCCGATCAGGCCCAGCCTCACCTCCGAATAAGTTTCCCGCCCGCTTAGCTTCAGCAGACGGTCCTGCAAACCGGCTTCGATTATGCTGTCGGCCAGTTCCCCCTTGAAAAAAAGGCTGGTGGAGAGCCTGTCACGTATATCGCGCAGCTCTTCGCCGTCGACGGACGCGGGCGGGATTTCAAAGCCGCCGGCCGGCGCTTCCGAAAAAGCGGGCAGGGCTAAATTAAACGACAGCAGCAGTAAAACAATTCCGCTTTTCATATATTCGCAGAAAATAAGTAATTTTAAAAAATCAGCCTCAAAATAAATAAAACAGAAACCGAACAAATTAAACACGAAGTTCACAAAGGTAAAAAAAGAAAGCGCACAAAGTTTATACTAAACCTGCAAAAAATTAAGTTGGTTCGTCGCACCGGCGAAAGCCGGTGTCCAGATTCTGACGGACGCGGATTCCGGCTTCCCTCCTCCGCTGCTGCTGCGAAGGGCAAGTCGCCGGAAAGACGGAATAACAATTTTGCTCAACCCGACGACTATTCCGCTTCAACTGAAACTTGCGGGCTAAAGAACAACTTCGTGCTCTTATCTGTTCAATACTTCGTGTACTTTGTATTTGGTCCGCTGCCCATTTTACGTCTTTTGCGAATCGGATCGGTGTGAGCGGCTTGCGCTCCTTGGCGGCTCCACTGACCACTCGCCACTAACCACTATTCACTGCCGTTCACAGCCAGGACCTGAACAGGTACAGCAGTTTGCTGGACGCCTTGGATAGGAAGGGCCGCTCTTTAGTATCGGCCAGCGTCACGGGCTTTGAATTTTTAAGGTCGTCCCTGAAAAAATGCGCCATCTTCGAGCCGAAAGTCCGGTCATAAACGTTTATATTGACCTCGAGATTGTAATGCAGGCTCCTGTGGTCCAGGTTATGGCTGCCTACGGAAGACCAGATCCCGTCTATAACCGCGATTTTGGAATGCAGGATCTCGCCCTTCCACTCGTATATACCGATGCCGTTCTTTATCATGTGCGGGTACATGGACCAGGTGGCCCAGCGTATGTACGGATGATCTGTCTTATAAGGTCCTATGATGCGCACGTCCACGCCTCTGCGGACCGCCTTGATAAGACGGCGATAGACGAAGCGGTCAGGGAGAAAATAGGCGTTAGTTATGTAGATGTATCTTTTGGCCCGGTCTATGGCATAACTGTAGCTGCGCCTGATAGACCGGAAATTTCTCATGCCGGAAGCCGACACCGCCGAAGCGAAGATATTTCCCGGCCTGCGCTTTTTGGCGGGTTTAAGACAGGGCGCGGCCTGGGGCGCGGCATCGGGCGTGGTAGTGCTCGCGGACCAGGATTCCCAGAAAAGTCTTTCCATTTCCGCGACCACGGGACCCTCGACGCGCACCAGCGAATCCTTCCAGCCGCGGCCGCCCAGCGAGACCGGAGCGTCATAAACGCTGATGTTAAACCCGCCCACAAGCGCCGCCTCGCCGTCCACACAGACGATCTTGCGGTGGTCGCGCTTGATCCAGTTCCAGTACGGTTTCCAAAGCACCACCGGCCTGAATTCACCGACCTTTATCCCGCCGGCGGCCATGGCCGAGAAAAAATCCTTATCCGTCAGGACGGAGCCTACGGCGTCATAGATAAGGCAGACGCGGACCCCTTCTTTGGCTTTTTGCAGAAGCAGGTCCTGGAAGATGCGGCCTACGGCGTCGTCGGCGAACGCATAGAACTCCAGCAGGACGTACTCTTTGGCCGAACGCAGGGACCTTAGGATCTCGGCGAACGCCTCTTCGCCGTTCTTGAACAGCGAGACGGAGTTGCCTCCCAGAACGCTCTCCGGTTTAAAACAGTATTCCTGCCAGTCCGTGTTTTCCGCCATGGTTTATCGCCGCGTTCCCGCGGCCGCCTTTTTTTTCAGAAGCTCGCGTCTGATCGCGGCGTAGGGCCCCTCCGGCAGGGACCTGAGCTCCCGGTCGTAAGGGGTGGCGGGCGCCGGGCCGTTCCTGGCGAGTTCCGCCTCTATCCTGCGCAGCTCTTCGGCGGCGGCCGGATAGTTCTTTTCGGCCGCTAAGATCTCCGCCAGGCGCAGCCGCGCGCGCAGGAAGGCCGGCTCCACCGAGAGAACCCCGTATAATTCCGTCTTGGCGGAAGCGAGCGCGCCGGCAAAATAAAAGGCCTGCGCGCGCTCGAAACGCGGGAAAGGGTCTTTTGGCCGCTTCAGCGCGGCGTCGCCGGCCAGAGCGGCGGTATATGCGTAATTCCCGTAAAGCCCGATCGAAAGCGGGATGGAAGCTTCGAGCAGAACCGCGTCGCCTGGAGCGAAGACCATGGCTTTTTTCAGGCAGGCTTCTCTTATCTCGGGAGCGGTTCCAGCGTTCAGGGCGCAGGCCTTCTCCCGCTCAAAACCGTAACGCAGAATGAAAGCCGCGCTCCAGCACGCCAGCAGGAACGCCAGCGCCCGGGCCCGGGAGCCCGGCGCGGCGGCGGGCCGCGCCTTTACGGTCGACAGCAACCCAAGCGTTCCGAAAAAGAACAACTGCAGGGCCCCCGAGTAAAAGATTATATCCACGGCGGACTGGACGAACAGCGTCACGGCGAACATTTTCAGGACCATTCCCCACTTGTCTTCGTTCCCGGACGTAAAGACCGCGCGGCCCCAGCCCCAGGCGAACAGACACGCGGCCGGTATCCCGGCCTCCGCGGCCAGGTTCAGCAGCTGGCTATGCGCCTGAAGGGTCGAATGGCCGTAATAGGAGATGCCGTTATAGAACGGGAATTTAAAAACTTCGAAAATCCGCTCGAACAGACCCGGCCCCCGGCCGAAAAGCGGACTTCCGGATATCGCCCTCAAAGCCGTGCCCCATATCTTCAGCCGCTCCAGCGAAAGAGGCTGCTCAAGTTTTAACAATACATTGAATTGTTCCGCCGGCATAACGGCTACGACCAGCAGAATCCCGGCCGTTAAATAAAGCAGCGTCCGCCAGGCTTTTTTGAGGCACAATAAATAGACCAGGGCGGCCAGGGCGGCCAGCAGCCCGCCCCTGGATTTGGCGGCAAGCAGCCCGGCGGCGAAGAAAACTGTTCCCGCCGCGGCGTAAAACCTGGTCTTTTTATCTTCGGAGCCGGACAGCAGCGCGGCCGCCCCGGCAAAAGCCGCGGCCATAAAGGCCGAGCTGTAATTAGGGTTAATTCCAAGGACGCTGCCGCGCCACAGGCCGAAAACGCTGCCGCGCCACGCGCCCAGGGCTATCTCGTAGATAGCTATGCCGGCGGCGGCCGCGCCCAGCAGGAACACCGAGCTGGTCCAGGCCCCGCGGGCGCCGGTTCCGCGGCGGCTTGAAAAAATGAAAAAGGAAAACACCAGCACGTATCTCGAAAACTCGCAGAACGAGTTAAGCGGTTCCGGAGAGAACGCGACCGCGGCGGCCAGCCAGGCGGCCAGCAGTCCCCAGATCCCGAGGCCGGAAAAGGAAAACTCCTCGTCAAAAAAAACGAGGCAGACGAAGAACAGCGCCGAAAACGCCGCCAGAGCGCCCCACGCCCGCAAGCCGCCCAGAACCGCGGCGGCCGTCAGGAGGACGGCTGGAAGATAGTAATATTTGTCGGCCGCGCGCGCGGCCCGGGGAGTCTCAGTGGTCACTTAAAAACCTCCGCTTTTCTTTTTTGCAGGCCTTCGAGCAGCCGCGGCTCCCCGGCGGCTCCGTAAAGACGCTTAAGGTCCGTCCACGCTCCGGCGTTGTATGGATCGAGAAGGACCGCCCGCTCGAGATCGACGGCCGCCGAGAAGAACCGCCCTTTATCTTTTTTTTCGGCGCCCTCGCGAATGCGTATCCGGCCGAGCAGCCCCGGCACGCGCGGATTTTCCGGGGCCAGCCGTTCGGCCTCCTGATACTCCGCTTCCGCTTTGGAATAGTCTCCGCGCTGAAGAGCGTCCTGCGCCAGGGTGTGCAGACTCTCAAGCTTCAACCGCGATGCGAAGATGCCGCTAAGGGCAGCGAAACAAGCCAGCCCCAGCGCCGCCAGCGCGACTACGGTCTTCTTTTCCGGCCGGACGGCCCCGGGCGAAGACGGGGAGGGCTCGCCCAGCCCTTTTGGATCACCAGCCAGCGCTATAGATTTCCGTCCGGTATACTTGTCTGTAGTTCCCGGGCCAAAAGAGCGGGGCTCGCCCAGCCCTTTTGGTCCGCCGACTTCCACTGTGGATTTCCGTCCCGTATTCAAATCCGATGTTACTGGTCCAAAAGAGCGGGGCTCGCTTAATAGATAGCAGAAAATAAAAAAAATAGCCGGCACGGCCAGGCCGAAATCCGCGCCCGAGTGGACGAGGCAGGCTATCAGAGCGTATTTTTTCAGCCCTTTTATGCTTTTCAGCCGGGTGAGCACGGCCCAGCCCCAGAAAACAGAGGCGATAAGCCCGTTCTCGGCTAAAAATTCCAGATAGTAATTGTGGACGTATGTCGCGGCCAGCCTGGCCGCGTCCGGCTGATGGAAGGCGGGATAAACATAGGTGAACGCGCCCGGCCCGAAACCAAGCAACGGCCGGTCAAGGAACATCCTGAAAGCCGAACCCCACCACAAAAGCCTGTCCGAAACGGAAGCCAGCTCTAGCTGCGAGATCGCGGCCGCGGCCACTACCGCAATAACGGCGAACAACCGCCAATTCTTTTTAAAATCCGCGAGCTTGACGTTATCCGCCGCATAAAAACAGGCGGCCGCAAGAAGGCCTATGACCGCGGCGATGGACAGCGTCCCGATAAGAACTATCACCAGCGCCCCCAATAAGAAAAAATCCCGCCAGACTACGGCGAGCGGGATGAGCATTATGGCAAAAAGCGCCAGCGTGTTGGCGTTAGGAAGAGAGGCTGTAAGGCAGGTAAGCGCGGCCGGAAGAGGGGAAGCGGGATCGCCGGCATACCTCACCGCCACGACATAAGCCTGATAAAAATTCAGCAGAACTATGAACCATGCGGCGGCTCTCAGCGCCAGGTCGGCGTTTTTACGCTCCGCCGGAGTCAGCGTCGTCGCCAGAGCAAGGATGAAAACTCCCGTCAGGAAATTCCACCATTCGGGCGCTATCAGACCGCTCACGGGGCTCAGACGGGAGGACACAAATGAAAAGCCCAGCGCGCATAGCAGCGGAAAGCCCCGCTTCTCGTATAAAAAGGCGGGCGGACGGCCGGACATGGTCTCCCTGAAAAGCCAGAAGCCGCCGGTGAACAAGACGGCGGCTTCAAATATGAACTGCGTCCGGAAATCCCAGACGCCCTGCAAAACGGGCGCGAGCAGCAAAAGCGGACAAAAAATAAATACCAGCATTTTAAGATAGTGGATAGTGGCTGGTGGCTAGTGAATAATGAAGAACTCCTTAAGAACCGACCACTAGCCGCTGATCACTACCTTAGCCTTCGATGATCCTGGGTGTGACGAAGATTATAAGTTCCATTCTGGAGCGCGACATTGACTTTTTCCTGAACAGATAGCCGAGGAGAGGAATATCGCCCAGCAGCGGCACCTTGTAAACGACCTCGGACTGAGCGTCATGGATCAGTCCGCCGATGACGATGGTCTCGCCGTCGCGCACGATCACGTTCGTGTCGGCCGACCTGGTATCGACGCCGGGCGCGCCGCCCAGCGCCTGGGGTATGGTGGTGGAAAGCTGGCTCACCTTCGGGTTGATCTTCATGGAGATGCGGCCGTCGTTAGTGATGCTCGGCGTGACCTTCAGTATGATCCCCGTCTCCAGATAGACCACCGCAGTCGTTGTAAGGGGCGGAACGGACTGCGTAGTTTGCGAGGTCGTATATGGAGTCTGCGAAGTGATGTTGATAGTGGCTTCTTTATTGTTCAAAGTCGCCACCTTGGGATCGGAAAGGACCTTGGCTTTGCCCTTCTTAGCCGCGGCGGTGATGGTCGCGTCGAGTATATAATTGGAGGCGATCTTGCCCATGCGCAGAGCGCCGTAAATAATATCCGAAGGCAGACTGACGCCGGTTCCGCCGTTAGTGGCGGTGAGGGGCGCCGCCGTGCCGGCCATCCCTGGGGACACGTAGCCCGGGATGACATTGCTCGGAGTGCCGTTATTTTGATTGCCGATAGTCCCTTTGGCGTCACCGGCTCCGAAATAAGTCCCGCTATTCTTATTTTCCCCGTAGCCGGACCACTGGATGCCGTAATCGAGGGAATTATCCAGGGAGATCTCAACCAGTTTGGCCTCAATAACGACCTGCTTGGGCTCGCGGTCGAGGCTCCGGATAAGGCGCGCGGTGTTTTCAAGCCCCAGGGCCGAATCGGTGACTATAAGGGCGTTATTGGCCTCGTCCACGGTGTACTTGGCATTGCTGCCCTCGGCCGACGCCACGGCGTCCAGCTGGGTCTTGACTTCGCCGGCATGGGTATAATTGAGAAAAAAGACCCTGGTCTGGAGATACGCTTTTTTCTGCTCGGCCAGCAGCGTCTGGGGAGTGGCGATCCTGAGAATATTATCGCCAACCTGCTGCGCGGCAAGGCCGTTCACGCTGAGAATGGTCCTGAAAGCCTCGTCAAAAGGGACCTTACTGAGATTAATGCTGGTGGTGCCGGTCACATCGTCGGAGAAAAGGATATTGATGCCCGCTTTGGCGGCCAGCATGTTTATAATATCGCGCACGTCCGCGGCGCTGTAATCCAGGTTCACTGGCTCCGTCGGCAGGTTGTCCATGATATTTCTGGAGACCCTGGATGAGGATGAAGCCGTTCTTTTGGTGAGGATGACGGGAGGGTTTTCGCCGCTGGGATCCGAAGGCTTGACCGTCAGGCGCCCTGCCGCGGCCGCGGTCCTGGCCGGCGAACTGGGCCGTATCACTTTCACGTTCTCGACGGCCGGGTCCGCGGCGGCCGTGACGGTGAACTTGACCGGCGAACCGGGCTGTATCACTTTTACGTTCTCGGCGGCGGGAGCGGGGACGGACGCGATCGTGCCCGGCGAACTTGGCTGTATCACTTTCACGTTCTCGGCGGCCGGAGCGGGGACGGACGCGGACTTGGCCGGCAGGCCGGACTGTATTTTTTTAACCCTCTCGGAGGCGGGAGCCGCGGCGGCCGGGGAATTTTCCGGTTCGGGCTTGACGGCCCGGAATTTCCCGCCCACTACTACGACCAGTTCGTTGCCTTTCTGCGTTATGTCGTAAACGGCTTTCTGGGTCAGGTCCAGCACGACCCTGGCGATGCTGACCGGGCTGGTCTTGAATTGTCCGGTCCTCACTGTCTTAATGAAGGTCCCGTTGACCGGGATCTCCTGAAGGGTCCCGAGCCTGGAATCCTGAAGCTCTACGACCAATTTGGGAGCCTTGCCCTTCATCATAAAATCCTTGTACTTCACCGGCTTGTTCGTGGTAATATACACGCTCTCGGCCGAGACCCGCACCGGGCTGACCATCGCGCTTTCCGCCGCATAGATAAAAATCGGGTTCTGGGCCAGAAAAGCGGCGGTGATGACCAAAACTGTGGTTTTTTTCATATCTTCTTCCTGTTCTCCGGATTACTTCCTTGACCCTTACTCGTGCAGGTTCAGTTGGTGGATTTTTTTATCTTCCGTGCTCAATATGACCTGTTTGCCCTTGATCACGCCTGACACTCCGGGCTGCGTTTTTTTCTTAGAATCCAGCAGCCTGCCGCCTGAAAGGATGTAAACGGCTCCGGTCGCGAGGTCCTTAAAGATGGCCTCTTTGGAGCTGTTGTCCTCCAGAATGCCGGTAAGCGCGAGATTGTATACGCTGAAAGTGGATCTGGCCAGTTCCGTACTGCCGGCCTTGGATTTCGGCCCGTGCTCGTCCGCGAACACGGTGGAAACCACGAGCGGGTCCCTCCGGGAGGCCGAATTGTAGAGCTGTTCCACGGTCACGGACTGGGTGGAAGAACCGACGGCTGGCGGCAACTGGGCGGCCGCCGGGGCCGGAGCGAGCAGAGGCGGGAACAGAAAAAAAACGGTCGTCAGGATTTTAGTTTTCATTTTCAGCCGTTATACTGGTACACCATGAGCGTAAAAGCCGCGTAAGCCGAGGTCTCGGAGCCCGGCGTCGCGCTCAACACGAGATTCTCCATCGTCAGTATCCGCTCCTCCAACCCTAGAGCCGTAAGGAATTTTCCGATGGAATGGTAATCCCCCGAGGCCGTTATCTGGTAAGCGGCTTTAGTGAAATATTCCCCTTTCGTATTGCCGTTGGGCACGATGCTCTGTATATTCACTTTGTATTTTTTGCTCAAAGTCGTCAGGGTCTTAATGAGTTCCGGGAACTTGCGCTCTTTGGGAAGCATCTTCTGCGCCGCCTCTTTCTCCGCCTCCAGCGAGGACAGCTTGGCTTCCAGGTCCTTATATTTGGCCTTCTGCATCTTGGCCATTGTGATATCGCTTTGCATGGAGTCGACCTTTTTGGAATCGACCGCTATCTTCGCGGAAATGGGCAGCCAAAAATAAACGCCGTACACGTAAATGAACAGGGCGGTGAAAAGCACCCCGGCGCCTATCTGCGCGATCTGTTCTTTTGTGAACTGTAATTTACCCATATCGGATCACCTGCGGACGTACTTGACTGAGATATTTGTCGTCAGGACCTTGCCTGATTCGCTATAACTGATGGCGATGCCGCCGGTGGTGACATCGGAATATTTAGGGTCCGTCTCCAGCATGTTTATCCAATAAGCCAGATCGTAAGCGGAATGGGAGCTGACCGGAAGGGTCACGGTAAGCGTCTGGTCGTTGAGCGCGGTGTTTATGTTCCCGAACCAGATGGTGCCCGGCAGGGACGCGGCGATATCCTGCATGAAATGCGTGTAGATAAGCCTGCCCCGCGTAATACTATTGATAGCATCGAGATACTTCTGGACTTCGGCGATCTGGCCCTCGATGATCTTCACCTTGTCGACGTCGCGCTGCAGGTTCTTAAGCTCTATCTGCAGGCGGCTCATCCTGATCTCTATCGCTTTTCCGCGGGTGAACTGCCAGAGCGACAGCAGCACGATAGACGCGACCAGGACGACGCCCACGGCCGCCGCTTTGGCTATGATAGCCCTGCGGTTAAGTTTGTCTATATACTCGGACGGAATCAGATTTATCTTTATCATCTTATTCCCAGTCTTTGAGGCCTCTCAAAGCGAGGCCCGCGGCCACCGCCAGAGAGGGCAGAACGTCCTTGGGCACGTTCTGCTGTTCCGGCAGGAAAGAGAACGGGTTGACCAGCTCGACGGGGACTTTAAATTCGCCCGCCATATACTTTGTCATGTTCCCAAGATTAGCGGCGCCGCCGGAAAGCATGATCTTGGAAATGGAATGGTCCATGCCCTGGGACAGATAAAAGTCTATTGACCTTGAAACCTCGACGTACAGGTCTTTAAGGACGCCCGTGGCGGCCTTGTCGACCGCTATGGCGTCCTTGTCGAAATCGGCGATGGCGGCTTCCTTGTCCTCGTCGGAGACAAGGAGCCCCTTGGTCTTCTTCATGACCTCGGCCGCGGCCGCGTCCATCTTCAGGATCTTCTGGATGGCTTTATCGAAAGTGCTGCCGGCGATAAAAATATCCCTGACCACGCGGGTCACGCCCTGGGAGACTATGGAGAGGTTCGTCACCTTGTGGCCGATATTAAGAATGAGCGTGGCGCTGGCGTCGGTCTTGGGAAGTATGCGGTCGTAAAGCGTTTCCAGCGCGAAAGAATCCACGTCTATTATCAAGGGATCGAGGCCGGCTTCGTCGAGGATATCTATCTTGTCCTTTATCGCGTCCTTTTTGGCGGCGACCAGCACGGCGTCCATCTTGGGCTGGCCCTCCTCCACCACATCGTTGAGAATATAATAAGTGAGATTGACGTCCTTAATGTCAAAAGGAATGTAGGGCTCCGCCTCGACGTTCAGCGTCAGCGCAAGTTCCTTCTTGGAAAGTTTGGGGAGCTTGACGTAGCGCACTATCACGGCGCTGCCGGAGATGGCGGCTGCGGCATACTTGGGCTGTATGCCTTTTTTCTTAAGGCAGGCCTTGATCTCCTGTGCGATAATGGCTCTCTTCTCTTCGGGAGGGGTGTCTGCTTTTATTGCCAGGGGGATATAACCCCAATCCTTCAGCCTTAGCTGCTTCTTTTCCTCCCGGAAGCAGACTATCTTGACCGCGTAGCTGCCAATGTCTATGCCCACTATCTCCTTGGACGGGAACATTAGCTTTGAGAGGCTGAAGCTCATCGAGTTAAAAAACCCTCCGGATCGTTTAAACATTCCGACATCATCCGCCCGTGACCGCGCGCATTTACGCGGCTCGGCGGATTAACATTATATTATTATTACAGGTAATATAGCATTTGTCAATATTTTTGTACAATTCAAGTGGACTGAAGCGCGCGGCGATAGGGTCCGAAAACGCGGCCGAGACCGCTTATCTTCCGGCTTTAGGAGCCTATCCGACATAAGGTTTTTAAGGCGAAATTGATGTTTTTGAAGCCGAGCCGAAGCGACGCGAAACGCGCAGGCTCCCATGAACCTGTAAGTTGAGCGTCGCAAAGGTGAGGACTGGCAGAGCGCGGCATCTTTATGCCGCGCGGCCGGTCCGCAAGACCGCAGGCATTTTCCTGCGTAAGCGAAAACGCCGAGGTGGGGTCGCGGAAAGCCGCTATGCGGCTTATCCGTGACCAGGCAAAAAACGGCAATTACAGCCAAAATTCCTTATGTCGGACAGGTTCCTTTAGGACGGGGACCGGCCGGAACGGCGGGTCGCCTCGCTCGAGGATTTCATGGCGGCCGCGGAAAAGCCGGCCTTGAGGGAAAAGAATTTGCGCGTGTCGAAAAATTGCCCGGATTTTAACGGAGACTCCGCTTATTCCGATCCCGTTAATTCGGCGGCGGCGCCGCTTTAACCGGAATTCTCCAAAAAAATCGGATAAAACTGATTTTTTGGGACCTTGGGGATGAATTTCCCGACGGCAGCTTCAGCATTCAGCTGGAAATGGAGTTTCACCAAACGGGTGAAAATTTTTTGATGACCTCCGGTATTAATCCCGGAGGTTCCGACTCCTCCTTTATCGGAGGATTTGGGAATTCCCTTGCCCGGGAGAGCCAACTTGTAGCAAAATATAAGCCGGAGGTCGCAAGTCTATGATGAACTCGTTAAATAAATTTTTTTTCGGCACCCGGCCGCGGGCGCTGCTTACCGGCTCGGTTATTTTTATCGCTTTAACCACACTGGACTATATGCTGGTCGACGAAGTGTCGATAGACGTCTTTTATTTTATCCCCATCTTTATCGTGACCTGGCACGGCGGCCGGCTCTGGGGCGTAGCCTTGTCCCTGGCCTGCACTCTCGACTGGCTGGGGGACACCTTAGTCTTCACGCCGGCCACCTACACAACTACGAATATCTTTCTTTGGAACGCCCTGGTGCGCCTGGCTTCATTCCTGACCCTGGTCTACCTGCTGGCGGAGTTCAAAGCCCTGCTGGCGCGGGAGCGAGCCGCCTCAAAACTTAAATCCTCGATGATACACACGGTAAGCCATGAGTTCAACAACTCCCTGACAAGCATGTCCGGCGGACTTTTTCTTTTACGCGAGACCGAGCCGGACGGGCCGGACGAAAGGCGCGCCAGGCTCTACGCGTTGCTGACCGGCGCCCACCAGCAGCTGGCGCTTTATGTGAAAACCATCCTGAACGACGCCAGGATGGAGTCGGGGAAATTCAAGCTGGAGAAAAAACCCGTCGCGCTGCGCGACCTGGCGGAGGAAGCCTCACGCTCGGTGGAGGAACTTTTAAAACAGAAAAATATCCGCATCTCCACGAAAATGCCGGAGCGGCCGGTCCTGACGGACGCGGATCCGGCGGCGCTGGCGCTGGTAGTAAGCAACCTGCTGAGCAACGCCATAAAATACACGCCTCAAAACGGGAGAATAACAGTCGGGCTCAGGACTTCCGGAGAGCCGCCGGACAAAGTGGTCTTTTCGGTGGAAGACACCGGAATAGGAATTTCCCTGGATGACCTAAAAAAGATAACCACGGGATTCTACCGCACCGAAGATGGAAAGACCGCGGCGGCGGGGTTCGGCCTGGGCCTGAAGATATCCGACGAGCTTCTCAGACTGCACGGCAGCCGGCTTGAGATCTCGAGCGAGAAAGGCAAAGGGTCGGAATTCTTTTTCGAGCTGCCCGCCCTCCCGCCGAAAAAACCTGCCGGAAATTAACAGTAAATTATTTCTCTCAAGAAGCCGCAAAGACGCAAAGTGACAGAAGCGGAAAATTTGCAGACCAGAAGTCGGGAATTATTGACCTACGCATAAATAATAGAATTGTTGGAGGCTTGGATTTGAGATGAATGCGAGGCGCGACGAACGAGCATACCGGTTGGTCTGTGAGCGAGGAGCAACGAAGCAGTCGCTCAAAGGCAAGCCTCCCTTTCCCTTCGGGAAAGGGCCGGGCGCTTTTGGGCTGCAACTTCGTCACAAATCGCTTACATAGCCCAGCTATGCCGCGCTCTTTGTTCCTTGTTTCGCTCCAAAATCTCCCGGCCAGCATTTCTATTA